>OMLO01000876.1_pt1 | contig 21642 bp, 18 predicted proteins | sample 1674811 | NCBI WGS metagenome assembly OMLO01 (sample SAMN06265003, study PRJEB25207) | coral metagenome | isolation source: Coral host | place: Mexico:La Bocana,Puerto Morelos, Mexico | collected 2008-11-13 | reverse complement strand
GTTTGTCAAATCAATCTCCTGTGGCTGAATCCATGAAAGTCTTGACTTAATATCTCGTAAATCTGTACAAATGATTGATGAAGAAACATAATAAGTTCACATTTACTGCATTGAACTAGACAATATGTATAGCCCTTCCACAGAAGGTTTCTTTAGTTTGAGTACGGTGTCCAGCAGCATGGTTGTTCAGGAAAATGGGAAAATAGGAAAACAACTTTGATGGACAAAGAAATCCTCCCAACACTCCATTAGGTATCCCAATCTGCTTTGATCTATCAACAGTGGTACAAAAGTACATAAGACAATGCGAGCATTTTGATTTCAAAAGTTCTTCTTCATCTTAGCCCTCATTGTCATAACGACAACAGTTTGTCTAACATTAGTTGAATCTGTTGAGAGAATTAATGTCTTGACCAGGCTGCAAGTGCAGTGTGTTTCAGGTTCTCAAGATTCATTTTCACTTATTTACTGCTGTTCAAAAGAAATAAACAGTAAGTTGGCACATATGTGATAAACACAATTAAACTTCATAATGACTGCATTAACTGGATATAACAGGTTTTTGGCTTGTAAGCATATATTAAGTGAGAAACTTGATTGAAATGCAAAGAATTCAAGAAGCATGCGGCAAGCACCTCAAGTACAAACAAGACGAAAAATGAAAACAAAAAAAAACAAAAAACGCCTTACCATCTTTTCTGCCCAACTTTGAACGATGATCTATAACAAAAAAAAGAATTTTGACATTACTGCGTAATATTTATATTTACATAATTACTGAATCTACATGACATGTTATAACAACTACTTCCCAACATAGAAATCTTCATGATCGATCACACTTTAGTTGAAATATAGGTACAACATATCTAGAACTAACTATTGTAAGAAACACTGTTAGCTTCTTTTTTTCCATAACCAAGCACATGTTAGTAAAGATAAGAAGACTATATTAGGTGCTGTTTAGATGGTATGATATCAATATCACTGAGAACTTTCTAATTTAGTTCTCAGTTGATAAGATTGAATTCTGGAATGACAACATATCATCAACTGAAAATGAAAAAACATCTCTTGTGACAAGGTCATCAGCATGATTTTATAAGTGGTTCTTATAATAACAAGAACTTTATGACATGAAGGCCAAAGCTTGGTTTTGTTTTGTTAGATTAGAGATAGTCACCTTTATAAGGTATTCTTTTGAGATCTTGCCCAAGTTGTGCAGCCAGATCTGTGGGGCAAAAACACAATATAGTTCCACAAACATACTCATGATGCACATCTCAAGTTAGTTTAAATGCTTGCCACCTATTGCATTACAATGTCAGTTGGTACAATTTCCTCTGATGCATCATGTCAGTAGAAATGGAGGCGAGGGGGACATGCCGGGACAAAGTAGGCAGTAACCTTCAGTTAGCAATCAAATCTCTCTCTTTGCATGCTTGTTTCACCATGCTGCCTCTCTTTGAGAGTTAGAGCATGTCTGAAATTTGATCTATTTCAAGCAGCTCTCGGAGATCTAATATAATGCCTCTGTATAGTTAGATTTCTGGGTCATTTTGGGTATAGTAAATACCTAATTGTACTATCATTTTGTTTTGCTTAATGGCATGCAGCACTTCAGCAGCCTCATAAACCCGGGGGGGGGGGGGGGGCGGGGACTCAAAAAAGTTTTATACGGGGAGGCTCTGCCCCGAGGTCCAACCCCTTACCCTTTAATATACCATTTTTCAGAAAAGGCACCCCTTTCGTATACCTTTTATTGGAGAAAGGCACCCCTTTCATATACCTTCTTAAAAAGACTTATGAATAAATCGCTAAAACAGGAAGTCTTCTTATCATTTCTCTCACGTAGCGTGTAATAAATTAAAATGAAACAGTCATAAGTTGCGTCTGCTTGATCTCTTTTAATTCAAGGCCCTTTTTAATACCTGAATGAAGATTTTCCTGCACTTTCATATACCTAAACTTGTGAAATCCCTACCCTTTTATATACCTGAAGCCTGAAAAAGGTACCCCTTTCAGATGGAGCCTCCCCGTATATGCCATTATAGGGAGTACCCCCCCTTCGGGCTCATAAATAGCTTTTTGGTCTTGTTTAATTTGGTTTCAGAAGTGCTTTGGCATGACCTAACATGGCTGCTATACCACCAAAGTGCACTGATAAAAGATTAGGCATTACAATCAATTAAAAAAAAATACTAAAAAAAATAACAACTAAGTTTATTTCAATAATGGTTCATTTTCTATGGCATATTCAAATGTGCCCAACAGCGAGAATATATAAAAAAAATTTACTTATGATTTTGTTTAGTCACCTCTTAAAATTTCTGCCAAATAGGGTTTGCATTTATCAAGTGGAGTCTCTCCATATTTGTTACACTGTGATACTAAGGCACCACGCTTAACAAGTTCCTATAAATGTATAAACAACAACACAAGAATCAGCTACAGCCCTAACAATTATTAGGGAACACCTTAAGACTGTACTGAATGTACTCTCTGAATGTAGCCTTGGTTGAGATGGCATAAAATGTCTCTGGGGAAGGAGGGACTCCCATCCAAAAACGACGACATGCACATCAGAAATTTTCAAAAAGAAAGAGGTACCAAGATTCTGTTTTGTGGGCGTGGCATATTATCTCCTGTCATGGTTCAATAACTTAAAGCTACCACTTTGGACCTTTGGACACTAAGACATACCAAGTGTCTTTTAAAGAAGTATGATGAAGACCCTATCTTTTTCATATGGTAGTCCCCCCCCCTGGGATGTTGTTCTCATGTCTCATGCTAATGTGCTACCGGCAAGCCTCAATAAACAAGAAGTATCATGGTTGCCTTGTTCGTGGGTGAAATCTTAATGTTATTGTATAAATGGCCGAAAAGTTACAAAGAGTAGTAAGGGTTTCTGTGAAATGTACCATAATTGTTAGAGTTTGTGTATTACCTCGGCACATGTCTCAGAGTTCCAGAAACAAGCATAATGAAGAGGTGTGTTGCCATGATTGTTGATTCCATTCACTGGACACTTATTTTTAAGCAGCTGCAAAAGAAACCAACCAAATGAACTATCAACCTATGTTTTAGAGTATAGAAACTTAGAGATGAACTGATGGAGTTCACTGCAGTTCCCCCAGCATTACATAGCTAGATGAGTTGCTCTCTCTTTGGGTGGGATGTGGTAAATACACCAAAGCCTTTTGTCATGCTACACTGAAAGTTTGTTGTTAGACTTCTGGGTAACAAAAGTTACTGTGAAGATCAACAAGTTTTTTTTGTGTATGAACATAACACCACAACTGCAACCAGGGCTTGAACACAAACTTAGGGTGATGAATTGTAGTCAAGAAAAAATTGGGTCCAGAAGCTTTTTATCTGATCTAGGAATTGTTCTGTTCACTCTACAGTTTCAAAATTGCTCCAGATATGAAGAAATTAGGTGTAAAATAACAAACAAAAATCGGCTTGAACAATAGCAATATCCATTTGCAGCAATTTAATTTATCATTATAGTAGCATTTGAATTAAAATAAAGGTGACACTTATTGAATTTTTAAGGTTATGCCGCAATTGTTCACTGGGTCAATTTATTTACAAGACAAAAAGAAAAACTTAATTTGTTAACCCCATCCAAATTTCAACGTCATAAACCACTCCTTGATGAGATCTGTTGTTTACTTTAGCGATCTCGAGTTAATTTTCTTGAAAGCAAATTACTGTTCTAACTGTTCATTGTTTACGTGTTGTGACTGAGACCAGATAATTTTTAAAATTTGCAAGCAAGGCATTAAAATATGCCTACCCGTTGAATAATTTCCTTGTTTCCTTTACTCGCTGCCAAATGCAAACCATTATCGCCGCCATCGTTCAAAGCAGTGATCCTGGCTCCTCTAGACAAAAGCAAATCGAACACAGCCGTCTGGCCTTCTCTTGCCGACCAAAGCAACGGAGTAAAGCCGTGATCGTCACTGTAATAAATCATAAGAAAGATGATCGATATCCAACCAGGCTAAGGCTAAACGAAACATAATTTCAGCAAACTCAAACCTTCAAAGCCAAATGATCTACGTTAATGAACTTTAAAAAATATATAAACAGCTGTAGGACAATACAGTACAATACTACAGTTCACAATGCTCGGAAACTAGCGTGAAGCCTCAAGGTAATTATTGTGAGTTCTTTTTATAAAATCTAGCAAAATGGTGAACGACTATTTCAAAAGTTCGAAATTTTTGTTTCTAGTCATTCCTTGTAGTTCTCAAACATACGTGAAAGTGTTTTCACTGTTGTAATCTGCTCACCCTTGATTCAGGTCGTTAGAAGTGTTTTCGAGCCATGTCTTGACAAATCGAAGATTGCCTTCCCGCGAAGCCGAAAATATATCTTCCATTGCACGGAAATCGCTCCAATGTGTACAAATTTAACAGCTTAACTAGCTAACAGAACGGAAGCACTCGGCAATACGCATGATTAGTAGTACACAACAGCTCAGTCAAGGGCGAGAAATTTATTTGGGCGGTGAGATGTAATCACTTCAGGAATGGAAAAAATTGCACGTTTTGGCGGGAAGCCGCTGAGCAGACAATTGTTTTGGGCCGGGTGTGGAGGGAGGGGTGTGTTGCTTTTTTCCTGTACCCTCACGCCCCCCTTTTCCCCTGATGTCTGTTTCTACAACTGACCGACTAGGATTATCAATTTTATGTTATACTAGTTAATACACTACTTGCAAAAATTCAAAAGAAAAGGCTAGAAAGTTGAAAACTAATAAGGTAAAACTATGTCAAAGTGTCATCTTGTGCAAAAAAAAATCAAAAACAATTTGGGAATGGCCCTTCTTCAGTGTCAAAATTACGAAATTAAAAAAATAAATAAATAAAATATAACATAAAATATGCATATTTATATCCATTTAAGTGTCATGCATCAATCAGGGAGAGCAATTCATTTTTTCCCTGGCTTGGGAAAAGTCCCTGGGAATGAGGTTGGATGTGGTAGAGCACACAAGGGGAGAAACAAAAACCCACAATCAGGTAGGTACGAAGGCAGGGAAGAAAACCTAGTCCTGTAGGCAGAATGTATGCCTTTCTAAGCTGAAAGTTAAAATTATGACTCATACGCCATGTCTTAGAGCTTGCATTTCAAGTAGGTTTTGGTTTTATCTGAAGCCACTTTAATTTTGTTGTTATACTATGAACAAAAAAATTCCTTCAACAAAACCAAAAGAAAAACCATATCAACACTGAGTTGTTTCATTTAATTTGCCTGAATAAGATATCTACCTGTCCGGGATTAAATTTTCAGCTCAAAGCTACCTATTTGTAAACAGATTGTTCTCGTTCTCAATTGCTGGAAAGCAAACATGTATTTTAGAAACTTTGTCAGTTCTCTGATGTATCTATTAAATTACTATTGTAAAGAAGAAACTAGTAGTTGTACTGTGAAATAACATGTTGCCTTTTTTTACCAGACTAACATACCTTTTCAGTTTTAACTTATGATATAGTACACTGATATTTTATTGCTTTCTAAGATGATTTAATGTTTCATGTCTATCTATAGCAAACACATGCATATGACAATCTTAGTCGTTGTGGTTTATCATACAATCTTTAAAGAAGGCACTATTGGAGCTGTAGATGACTGTGAAAATATTTTAAGGAGTACATCAGCTGCCATGCCTGGAGTTACATCTCCATCAGCTACTAACTTCTCATAATGAGTAATTTCTTTCTGCACATCAGGATTTGATTTAAATCTTCCCATAATTTGTTCTTTAATGTGATTCCACATCCAGATCACATGTTGTTTACAACGTCTTTGTTCAAGTTCTCCATTTTCCAGCATGATGTTGAAAAACTGTTCCATGTTTTCCCAAGCTTTCTCAATTCCTTCACTAGTTTGAGAGGAAACACGCAGAACCTAAAGGGACAGAAGTAACCAAGAAGTGTAAATAAGTTATAAAGATCCAGAGAAGAAGCCTGTATGCAAACATCTAGTACTGCCTTGTCTGTAGATGTCTGCACACAGAGAAGAGACAGTCTGCATAGCATGGGAAGAAACACAAAAAATGGTTGTACAGGGGGAATCTTACCGAAGGATTCCACTGAAGTGATTTTTTCCTTAGCAGTTTCAAAGCACTGATGTATTCTGTCTGAATTCTTTGTGCTGGAATGATAAGTTCTCCATCAGCTTTATTAACTAGTACAAGGTCAGCCATCTCCACAATGCCTTTCTTGATTCCTTGCAACTCATCACCCCCAGCTGGTGGAATTAGCAACACAAACATGTCAACCATGTGTGCAACAGCAATCTCTGACTGACCAACACCAACTGTTTCCACTAAAACAGTATCATAACCAGCAGCTTCACAGAGGAGAATAGCTTCATTTGTACTGCGGTTTACACCACCTAAAAAGAACAAGATAACATCATTCTTCTTAAGACAAAATCTTCCCGTTTATGGAGCTCACCTCCAATATGGCAGTTGGAAGCTGGGGTTTCAGTACACAGCTGTAGTCAAACTTTCCCTCATAGAGACCTCTATACTACAGCACCTCCAAGCTAAACTACAGAATACAGAACCATCTACATGTATTTACATCTTATTGAATCACAATAACGACTATTGTGTTATGCTTCATTCTTCAAAAGGTTTTGACAAATATAAAACAGGTGGTCCAAAGTGGCCCTGCATTCTGTAGAAACCAGACTTCCAATTATTTCTACTGCAAATAGTTAACAATTATTCACCGAAGTGGAGGTAAATATCCACAATTTTTACCAACACTGAGGTGAATAATTATTTTAGTATATACCACACAAGCTGAATAACTAGTGGACCAGAGAGTAACTTTACTTGTTCAAGTCAGAGTAACTTTATTTGAAAGTGGAAGCCATTTTGTTTTTCTTTGGCTGCTCGGAGGTGAATAGTACTTGGCTAATCACCCCCAAGCTAGCCAATCAGCATGCGCGAAAAGCACTATTCACATATGTGGAATATACTAAACACCTCTATTATGTGATACTCTAATCTGGCACTTTGGTTTCTGTGATAGAGGTTTGACTGTAGAATTATGTTTTAACTCAGCACAGTTTCCTACATGAGGAAAGGACACTGAGGTGGATGATGATGATGATGGTGATGATGATGAAATAAATAAACATTCTTCAATTGCAAATTACCCAGAGTTCCAGATGAGGGTGAAGGTCTGATGTAGGCATTAGGATTTCGTGACAGTTCAGTCATGCGAGTCTTATCACCCAGCAGGGATCCCCCTGTTGTGGAAGATGACGGATCTACGGCCAAGACAGCAACTTGATGCTTCCTATTGGTCAGAAAAGTTCCAAATGTCTCAATAAATGTGGATTTACCCCCTCCCGGAGGCCCTGATAAACCAATCCTAAAGGAACAATGTCGGCCATTTGGGAATGGAGGAGCATGTTTTGAATACTTCACCACTCTCGCGAGCAGTTTTTGTGCTTGATGGTATTTACTGGGATGAAGCGTCTCCACCAATGTAATTGCTTGGGCTAAACTACCACGGTCCCCTCGAATAATTCCCTGAAATAAGCGCTGAATTAGATGACTTTCACCCGTATGTTTAGCTTCAGAACTTGTAGCAAGGTTTCTTTTGATCCCTAACGGACGAATCCATGTTGAAATGCGAGTAGAACTACATAAAACGGAACGCCAAGACATTTCAGACTTTGCACAATTCCGCCATTTTGGATCATAACTTGGACTGACAGGGAAGGCTTGAGGAGAGTAACGCCTAGTCACACAATCTTTCCTGATCTTTCCTTGTTACGTGCGAGCCTGCGTGGGAGGATAAGCTTCCTGCGATCCTTCACGTAGGTGTACATCATGTATTGCAGTTAGATATAAAAGTGTGATCAACAAAGCAGGAGATGCAAACATGATTTGAAGTGCCTACAGCATGAGCAAACGTCAGGAAATTTTCTCAAAGAAATTTTGTTGGTGAAATGGAGCAAGACGGGGACGCGGTTATCTTCGCCTGCGACGACCATCTTAAAAGAGCTCTAAAGAAAATGGACGGCTTTCGGAAGAATTCTAAACTATGTGACATTGTTTTAGTGGTTGGGGAGAAAAGGATAAAAGCTCATCGCCTTGTTCTTGCTGCCTTTAGCGATTATTTTAGCGCTATGTTCACTGGTGACCTGGCTGAAAACCGCCAAGAAGTCGTACATTTGAGCGATATGGATCCTCAAGCAGTTGAAGCCCTCATCCAGTATGCCTACACTTCTCACATTGAAATTCGGGTGGATAACGTTGAAGGCCTTCTCTCGGTGTCTTGCATTTTACAGATTGATGAAGTGAAAGAAGCTTGCTCGGAATTTATGAAGCATCAACTACATCCAACAAACTGTTTGGGTATTCGTGCCTTTGCGGATGGCCACAACTGTACCGAACTTTTCAAAATTGCTGACGCTTTCACCAAAGAACGCTTTGTTGAAGTTGTCAAAAATCAGGAATTCCTGCTTTTGAATGCCGAATGCGTGGGTCAGCTTCTCTCGAGCGATGACTTGAATGTTAACTCGGAATCTCAAATTTTTGATGCTCTGCGTGCCTGGGCAGAACACGATGAAGAAAATAGAAGAAAGGTTTTGCCGAGATTGCTTGGTTTAGTTCGGTTGCCACTGCTCGCACCAGAATTTCTTGTCGATAAGGTCGAGATGTCATGTCTTTTTCGTGATATGCCCTGCAGGGAGCTTATTATGGAGGCCATGAAATACCAACTTCTCCCCAAACGGCGCTTTCAATTTCAAAACTCAAGGACAACTCCAAGAAAATCAACAGTGGGAAAGCTTTATGTAGTTGGTGGTAAGTGGAAAGCACGACTAAATACGTTTAAAAATAAACAATAGGCTTTCTCGATCTCTTTTTTCACTCTTTTGTCCTCAAAAATGTTAAAAAAAAATCCAAATTCAAATGTTAATTGTTGGTGTTAGGTACTTAGGTACTACATGATGTAAATTGCATATTTCACCTTGTATAAAAGGTCAACTTGTAAGATTTTATTAAAAATAAGCTCACATGCATGCATAAGCAGGCTGCACGGCTTCATGTAAAACTCGTGTTCTCAAATTGGAAACAATGGCATATTCAGATCACTATCTCTTGTCAGGAAGTGCGGCTGATTGATTGTCTTTTCTTGTCAAAATGTTGAAAAGCCCTTCGTTTTCCTGTTGAGTGTATTAAAGTGCTGGGTGTGACTTCAATATTTACTGATCTTTTCAAAGTTCAATGGTGAAAATTTCCCAGCTCTCTGTTAAAAATATAATTTCCCCTTTCTTTCAATATTACTTCTGTCAATGTGACAGCACATCATCAAAGACGATATTTCTGTTTTAAAAAGGTTTTCTTTTTCTTACCATCTGTTTTCGGGAGAAGTTAATTACTTTTTGTCTCATGGGAGCGTAAATAAAATCACCCATTCTTTCTTTGCAAATGTCTAAGATATGGAATAAAATGCTGTAAGTTTGTAAAGGGCACTTTGCAGAAGTAGCGTCCACATCTGGCTTTTTATTGTTTGTTGTGCATGTAATGAACATTGTTATAAGGAACAAAAGGCTCTTTTCTCCCAAATTTAGGAATGGACTCTTCCAAGGGAGCAATTCAAATCGAGCATTATGACCCTCGTAAAAACCAGTGGTCTGTGGTGGCACCAATGGTTACCAGAAGGCTACAGTTCGATGTGGCTGTGGTAGATGGCAATTTGTATGTTGTTGGAGGCAGAGATGGTCTGAAGACTCTGAATACCGTGGAATGTTACAATCCAAGAACAAAACAGTGGAGTCCCGTGCCATCCATGAGTACCCATCGTCATGGATTGGGTGTTGCAACTTTGAACGGCCCTCTCTATGCCGTTGGTGGCCATGATGGTTGGTCTTACTTGAGTACTGTTGAGAGGTAAGGAACAGTTGTGGGACCATATTACATAGAGGCCAGTCTCTTGATCTGTATGTCAAAGTCAATGTTGACCATTTTATTCAGAACACTGTCACACCTACCGGTAACATTGATCTCACCCACTGTATTTTGGCAATGCACAAAATTACTTTAAGTTAAGGAAACCTGAAAATATATGTAGTTTACTAACTTAAGATAGAAAAACACCAAATAGATAACAATAAACCTTAAACAAGGATGGTTAAAGGTGAAGAATGTCACAGATTATAAACAAAATTAAAGATGCAAATCTTAATGGCTAAAGTGCACAGGGAGATCAGAGCAGGCAACTGAGGATGTTGTTTTCTATATTATGTATTTCAAAATTATTCTTCTTCCTGATTGTTTTCATCTACCACACATATTGCATGTCAGGGAAAACCCTAGTTCTTATTACCTTTAAAAGAGCAATGTCACAACTTTTAAGTCATTTTTTGATTACTTGAAGGAAATCTCAAAATGATAGTCTCCTGAGGTAGATTGACACCAAAATTCTTAATTGTAATAAAAAACCAAAAATAAATGAGATATAGACAGATTACAAACGGCAAACTTGATAAACATACTCCTTTAATAGAAACTGAAGCAGTGACACATTTTCATTTTCCAACTTTTTCATTTGTACCAAGCTACCTGCGCATTTCAATACAGTATTTAATATTTTGAAATCATTATTTTGGATGTAAAAACAATTACCTCCTCTGAGAAACAAAATGTCTACCATATTTTTGTGCCAACTAAAGGCCATTGTGTTTGTAATCTTTCAAATAATATTTTTTGCAGCACACGCAGTTCTGAAAATTGGGAAATCCCATACAAAAATTAACACAAAACAAGGCAAAATTGGCCATAATTTTTCAACCAAAATTGGGCCACAGTGAACCAAAATTGGGCCTTAAAAACTACATCCTAAAATGGACCAAAACTAACCTCACTAAAACCTAAATTCCTGAGCCTCTTTGTCAGCATAATTAGAGCCAAAAAAAGTAACGTAATCAGATGGAGCTAAACATTGCCTAAAATTGGACCAAAATAATTACATCAATCCGTTTTATGAAAATAATGAAATACCGGTACACACAGTTTTATAAAATGCAACATGACCATGATGTATAATGCTGTACATTGTTGCAGCAAACAACTTTCAGTTTGTCTGTTCAACTATTTAAAAAACCTAATTAGCCTTAATTAGGCCCTATTCAGGTTCATTAGAGCCATAGACTGTAATGAACGCAGAATATTCAGTCATGTGATGCACTTGGACCAATCTCAAGCAAGCGAAAATATTTGATGGATTATCAACTTGAGTACACAGTGTCAGGAGAAATTTAATTTAAACAAAATAGTCATGTTAAGCAAAATCAATGTTATGAAGAGTACATCTCGCCCATTTCCTCTGAACATACTACATTTTGATTCTTATTATGTCAAATGTTTGTCTTATAGATTTGATCCAGATACCAAACATTGGAGTTTCATTGCAGCTATGACAACAGCAAGAAGCACTGTTGGAGTTGCTGTTCTTAATGGACGACTGTATGCGGTTGGAGGTAGAGATGGTGCTGCATGTCTTAACTCAGTGGAGTGTTATGATCCTCACACTAACAAGTGGTCAATAAGATGCCCAATGATAAAGAGGAGAGGAGGTAACAATTTACAAGAATTTTACATCCTACATTTAAAGAGAATCTGACATGATTCTAGGCTTCTAGGCTTCTCTCATTTTTGGTATCTGCGTAGCTTGGGACTGGCCATGGCAGAGTTATGATTCCGTATTTACTTGGCTATAAGCCAATCCGGGCTACCCCGGGGGGGTACTCCTTGAAATTTTTGGTGGGGGTGTGCCGCCCGCATCTCCAAATCCAGACCCAATTTCAGACCAAAAAATGCCAAAAATCCATACCTGTTTTCAGACCTGACCTTGTACGTGATTAAGTGTAATAGGTAAAATTTAGCTGGAATGATATATTTTACCTATTTCCGTTTCTCTCTCACCAGTTACTCGCCCTGGTTGCTGGGAAGGAAAATAAGTTTATAAGCTTTTGTGAATGTTCCCCCGATAACCATACCCAATTTCAGACCAAAATGTTCAAAATCTATACCCGTTTTCAGACCAAAACGGCTCGAAAACCATACCCTTTGGGGCGGCACATACCTATATACCTTATATAGGGGAGTATCCCCCCCCCCCGGGCCCGGCTATAACCAGAGACCCAAAACTTCCAATATGTAAACTTCGCTTCATCATCACGGGTATGCATTTACTGTTCCCAAATTCATTCAAGTGACCACATGTTGATATCCTAGCCATATCAGGTCAGTGGCTTAATATATGAGGATATCAGGGTGGTAGACATGGCTTCTGATTGCCTTTTTGTAAATTTGAGCGAAGATGATGTGTGCAAATGAAATTCCTTATCTCCCCATTATGGTTATCAGTTGTCCCCATACCTGTAGTTTGAACTGACAGTTTGTTGTTATTTCTATGGAAGGTGTGGGCGTGGCTGTTCTAGATAATTTCTTGTATGCACTGGGTGGACATGATGCACCTGCAAGCCAAGACTGCTCTCGTCAATTTGATTCAGTGGAGAGATACAACCCCAACACAGACCAGTGGACTATAGTTGCGCCTATGATCAACTGCCGTGATGCTGTCGGAGCTGCATGTCTTGGTGACAGACTGTATGCCATTGGAGGATATGATGGATACAAGTATTTGAGCGCAGTAGAGTCGTATGATCCTGAGAAGAACAAGTGGGAGGAAGTTGCCTCGCTAAACTCTGCCCGAGCTGCAGCATGTGTTGTGTCTGTGCCAAACAATCCTATTACAAGTTAGCATGTAATGTTTAAAGGCCAGAAACCTTTAGCTACAGACTTGTTAAATATTAATACTGAATTTTACAACTACAAGCTAAAAAAAAGCAGGAATGTGTAACCCACCATAGTCAGGAAGTAGTGATACATTGCAAGGTAGTAAGCCACTATGTATTATGAAACAAAACAGTGTTAAAATGCTACTATGGTCAAATTTTTACCCCTTGATATTTTCAGTTTATCACATAGAACTCCACAATGCCATTTACCTGCGAATATCTGCATTTGTTCCGCAGATTTTAAAGTTTAAAAACCATGTAAAATATCCAAAACAAAATTTTGTACAATATGCAGATTAGATGACTGATGACATCATACACTCAACCTTTGTTAATTTGCAACAGAAACCATTGACAGTTGGCAGGCTAATAGATTTAAATGGAGCACACATATGGCTTTAAAAATTATGTTCCCATGGCAACCCACTCTTTTCCAGTACCCTCCAACCTGATTTCAACATTTTAGTGATTTTTAGTGCAAAAAACATTAAACAAGACTATGTACTTGACCTAACATATCTATATGCTTGCTGGATCATGCAGGCAAGGCACTATTGGCAAATATCAAAATGGACTGCTAAAGGCGGCCAGAAAAGCCTTTAATATCGGAGAGGTCTGGAACACAGTGTATTGCCATGGTAACAAAAATTTTAACCTCATATTGTAGAGTAGAATGCAAAGAATCAAACAATTCTGATACAAATTGGCCGAGATATCCTTTATCAAAATTTGGTTGAGTGTATGACATTATCACTTGGCTAATTTTCACATATTAAAAAGAGATACTTAAAACTAGTAAACAGCATTTTTCTTCTTGCACAGATTGCTTGCCTATGTTCTAAAATGCCTTAGATTTGAAAGATGCGATTTTCATCATAGTAGCACTTTAAGACATTTTAACTACCAGTACCTTACCTTAACATAACTAACTATTTGAAACATTTGGGCTGACAGGGCTGTCATCAGGTGAACCGGTGTGTTCAGTTCATTAGTTTACACAATTAATGGCTTGCATGGTTTGTAGGGACTCGCTTCCTCACAGATAGTCACAATCCAATGTCAGATATCCTAAGGATTGATACTAATCGAATGCAGATCATTTGATTCAATAAATAAGCATTTCTATAAAAGTACAATAAGATATTTATTAGACTGTAAGGGTGTTGAGGGTGCTTGCCGTAGCTTTGTCAAATAGTAAAATTCTAAATATAAATAACTAGAAAGACACTTCTAGAAGATTATCTAAGTTGATAAGTGGTGGTCTTCAGATTTTGCAAAACTAGTATTATTGTACATTTTTTTAATTTATTCGGTTCATATTTACATATTGTTAATGTTAATTTGTGTTTATAGCAAGTGTTGTCTAGAAAACATTTCCACAAAACAGACAAAGATACACATCGGCCAGTTTTCTGAACACTTCAATGTATATTGCTTTCTATATTTTGTTTCATTGGAACTATTTCAAGAAAGTTTTTAATTGCTGGCTTTGTTTGCACATGTCATGTATTATTTAACAGAAGTTTAATGCACAAAACGTTGTGTTATCAAATGTAAATTGATATTTATGAAGAGAATTATCGTGATCTTGAGATTTATACTTGCTGGCGATTCTCTAGATTCCTACACAGATGCCTTTCTGGCTCATCGCACAATTGTAAGGAAAGAATACATGATGAGTCATGACATCTGTAAGGAGGCTAATGGTTGGCAGAAAAAGCATTTAACAAAGAAATATTACTTAGGCATCCTGAAACTGAACTAATATATCTGTACATAATAATAAATAGTAAAAGGATTTTGAATTGCTTGAAAATAAGCAAATATCTTTTTCTAAATATGTTTCATGGCAGTTCGTACTTAAAAAAATTTGAAGAAATAATTTATCATCACTTAAATGCAATCAAAAATAAATTATGTTTAGGCAAAATAAATAAGCATGATTATCACAGTTATGGATGATTTTCAGATTATATTGAGTGGAAATGTCAGTGATTGAAATTTGGAATAATAATTGTCAGAAAACAGTTGCACTCATGCTATCTCGAACTCTAAATAAAATGGATAGCATTCTTGTACAATGTTTTCGTTTGACTACAAATACCAGAATTCATTTTGTTTCTGGCTATACTATTCGAATTTTTAAGCCACGCTGGGTCTCAAGACAATTGTGCCAATTAGACTGAGAAAAGGGAAATCCTAAAGGATTCTGGTACTTGCAGTCAAGTTACACCATCACACACAAGTTCGTTCAAGATAGCAGTTAGTAAGTGACTGAAAAACTATACCAAAAGAAAATAATTTGAGTGTGAGATTGCAGGGAGATAAGATAACGAAGTTTGCAACAGATGGGTTCTACATAATTGTTATTCCTATATCAATACAGTATAAATAACTTATCCTTTGGTGATTGGTATTATCAATGTACTACTTTATTTATCCACTTAGTATTTTGTGTTAATATTTTTTCCTTGTTTGTTGTCTTTACATTTTCTTTTTCCTTGGAGATATTAGCTTATTACAAGCTACTCTGTAAATCCGAGAAAAAATAAAGTTAATGTAGGTATGTATGTGTGTATGTAGGTAGTGGTACGTCGAAGTGATAGTCAGAAAACACTGTAATTTAATAATCCCATTTGGTAATTAAATAGCTGTTCATGAAAACTATTTCATTGCATTCCTGGTCATTCTTCTTAATTTCCATGCAGATTGTAAAGGAAATAACACTGAGTTGTTTAGAGGAATTTTGTCTACAGTTCATTTGTTAACATGTATGTGCAAGCACAGAAGTTCAAAAAGTGAGCATTCTGTGGTTAATCATAATAACAAAGAAATTAAATAAAGGCAATCAGCATGGATGAAAACCTACAATATAAGTCGCCTTGTCTCCATGTCAAAATGAGTCGTTCATGTGATAATGTATGCGGCCGCCATTTTCATATGAAATGTTTGACTTGTTTTAAAACAGAAGCACCAGTGAGCTTGGAAATAGTGTGTTCAGATTTATTTGATTTAAGAATTATTTGATGAGTGCGCATTGGATATGTATGTAGACCATAGTCAGAAATGTTGGAAGAATTCTTCAGTGAGGTCGTCTGGGACAGTCTACCCAAGAATGCTGTTCCACTAATGTCCAAAAATTTCTGGAAATTGGAACAGGACTTTGAAGGAGAACCATGTTTGCATAGCCATATGAGAAACAACTGCTTAACTAATCAGAGCATGGTATATTAGTAGACTAGGAAAAAATTGAGCACTTCCACAACTAATTCAAAACTAATAATATATTTATTACTTTTCCTGAAGGGTGAATGAACATTCTATGAAGCCATGTTCATCTAACAAAGAGAAAAATGCAATATGATACATAGTACATCATAAGAGTACTGCAATGAAAAACAACACAAAGTGAGAGTGCATACTGTGGATGATTAAAACCGTTCATAACATTTCAAGACAGGGAAGGAACAAAAGTCGGACTGGATCAACTCAGATCGCTCACCTCAGATACGGCAGTTTTAAGCCAAAACCATTTGCGCCAATTTCACTAATTAGGTTAGCTTAGAGATTAGGGCTGGGGTGATTTCTCGAGGTCTTATAATTTTTTTACGTCCATCTGAGGTGAGTGATCCGAGTTCATCTGGTCCGACTTTTGTACCTGCCTTTTCAAGATAATTTATTATTGGTCGAAGCCAGGAGAATCAGTTTACATGTACACCCAACTAAAAAGTTGATTCTTGCCATTCAAGTTAAATTAAAAAAAGTGTAGGTTTAACTTTTCTGAGCTACTTAATGAAGAAGAGAGGCCAAGTGCCTGCAGCCTGTTTACTGGGTAATTCAGCTAAGCTTAGCACATAATCATAATCTTTCCATGTGATGGTTGTGCTTAGCCTTCCATGCAAGTGAGCATAGAAGTATATCTTGGCTTACTACTGTTTACCCAAAACATATGCTTAGTAGTTATTTTTGTTTCATGTTTCAAAAGAAAGAAAGAAAAATGCTAAATCAGAGTTCTATTTGACTTTACACCATTTACCACCCTCACAAAACAAATACATAAAACACAATTACTTTACTATCACCAAGAAAATGATATTTATGTTTTACAGCAACACACACAATAACGATAACCATATTTATTTATTTCAGTGTCCAAGCTGTCATTTTTTACGTGCCTATTTAGAAGTATACCGTGGAATGTAAGTGTATCGTGACAGCAATAAAACACCTTAACAGATTCTTGGAATCATGTTTTTGGATACCTGTAAAACAGTGTTAAATTATATATTGTTGAAATTTTATGCTATTCACATTAAATTTAATTGTTGAATAAATCACCTCCTGACAATGATTACTTTCTTTGTGTAAGTATAAGCTATATACATTTCCTTTTGTGACAAGACCATCAGGATTGTAACTGAACGTATGCCCTCCATCCCTACCAACTCTTGAAAATCTGGAAATGCAATTCCAGAATAATTCTCCATTGGAAACAAATATTTTTGAGGGGGACATGAATACTGCAAAAAAATCACAACTACAGCATCACAACATAAAAAAGTTTACAAAACACCATCACCACAACATATGTTTTTAGCCCCATGATCCAACGTCTATACTCGACATACTACCCTTCATACCTCAACAATTTTCCACAAAATAAACACAGCATGATGCTTGTCATTGCCTATTTGTTGATACTGCCGATGCCTGTGAAGGTAAAAACCAGCTTTAACACAATGGTATGTGCTTGCAAAACAACTGTAAACTGCACAGATTAACAAAGTTTACATGCAGTAGAAAAATAATCAACACTGCAACACCACAAAGCCCCATGTCCCCCTCATTTGCATTGTCCCCACTAATTAAATTTCATGGATTAGTGATTTTTGTTATTTATATGTATTGTTACAACCAGGGGGGTCACAAGTACTCAATGCACTAGCAATGCACTTGTGCAATACAATTTGTATTCTAGAACACGTGTGGATAATGATAAGTTTGGTCCTAAATAGGTAATGGGTTTAGACACCTCCATGAAACATTTTCCAGGAGTGACGCCTTCTCTCATTGTGGGGACTCCCATATTTAAGTGACAGGGTGATCACCAGAAGTGTGTCAAAGATGTAACCAGGAAGTTACTGATTGCAGAATCATTTGATCAAATCTTAAGTCTCATTATTTTGCATTCCTCTCTGTTTCTGAAGCTTGTGCTTTTGTTGGAGGCCAGAGTGTGCTTTTCTCTGCAATGGGTCCTAGGTTACAATTTATGATTTTCATCTTACCATCTCAGAGGTCTATGATTTTACAATATTTTGGAAAGTATTGGAACAATCCCAGGTTCCTTTTTAAGATATTTAAGTTCTAAGTTGTACCAAACCAAAAAAAGTTATGATAGTCACCCTACTGCCTTTTATATGGGAGTGACCCTCCCACCCCCCTCCCCACTCCTTCCCCTGTTAAAGATGAGCCTGATTTCTACACAACTATTTACAATATCTTTTATATAAACTTCTCATAACTAATCCTCTGCGATAACTTATGTTCAGTTGACACATGATTCACCCAATTTTGTTGTCTAGAGTTTTCAGGTATTCTTTAAGTTTTTTAACTTCCTCGCGCAACATTTTGTTCTCCTCTTCCAGTAGTGCCGCTTTTTCCGCAACGCACATTTCTTTCTGTCTCTTTAGATCTCGAGATTTTTTCGCTGCTTGATTGTTTTTTCGTCGCCTTTCCCAGTACTTGTCATCTTTGGCCTCGTCGTCCACTGATTGCCGGGACCCTCTGTGGCCTACCTCAGCGACATCTGAGGGTTCCTTTCCGTTCGCGATTAGTGCTTTCGAATCTCCATTCGCCGCTTTCTTGTCGGCGTTTTCCGTCTTTCTCCGTCTCCTCCGGGGTGCTGCTTTCTGAGTCGCTTTATCATTTGCTGCAGATTTTCTCTTTCTCTTGCGGGGTACCACCTTGTTGTCGTTTTCGTTCGAATATAGCGACTCGCTGGAGCTCAAGGAAGCAAAATTTTCAGAGCTGACACTCTCACCTCTTCCTTCGTCTGTGTCACTGCCAAAGCAACTGGGAGATAGTTGTTCAGTATTAAACTGGGAAGGCGGTAAACCGTAGATGGCAGTGTTATCTTCATCCCCGACAAGATTGGTAATGTCTTGATCTATTTCATCTTCCGAATAATCACTTTCGGTCCGAGAGAGGCCTGTACATAAATCTTTGACGGCTAGGAACTCGTCCAAGTCCATGTAATCCTTTAAGAAATTGGAATTCATTGTGTTCGCGCTTCGATCTGAGAGAAAAAAATGGAAAGGTTTAGTTTAAATTTTGAATGATGCACTGTACGTTTGCACTTTTGATGCCGACATTCAGCCTAAGCTTTTTATACGCAAGTCGTGAAACAAAATATTGTAAGCTAAACCAAGTTACCCACCTGGGTGTTTCGTACACGGGTTGTAGCTATTCTCCACATTCAATTAAACCAGTTCACGTTTGCGTTCTTCTCTTTTAGGATCGATGCAACCTTCAGTTTAACTTGCGCTACTTCCATAAGCCGTTCCCTCGAAACGTATTCCCTGTTTATTTCACGTGCCGGCCTGAGACTTGCGAGTGAGTGCATCATCCGCGTTAAAAACTATGGATGCCGGGAGTTGTCAAAACCTCTCGTGATTGGTCCGCTGCCGTAGACAATATATTTTCTTCACGTGCAGAATTTGTTTATCATCACGCAAATCACTCGGCCACTTCCAAAAAGGTGACTTGGTCACGTTTTTTGTGCATACACCGTGAAACGTGCATGCGGACTGTTCCATTTCGGCAGTTTCGCCTCGCGATCTCAAACGCACTAGCAGCGACTAAAAGTTCCTTGTCTAAAACGATGAAGGATGTTAACTCTGGCGAAAATTAACTTTCGATGGACGTCTGATCTTGGATTTTTTGAATCGTCTCCGTCTGAAACAAATAAGCATATCAAACCTCACTTCAACTCGGATTTTACAGTAGTTCCAAATACGTTAGTAACTCTGAAATCGTGATTTTATTTGTTTCATGTTCCTTTCTTGTAGAAAATGCCAAATCTAACACACGAGGACACGGGGACGACCAAAAATAGTTCAAGTGTTATTCTCGTCGACAGCTGTGGCATATGCCCGTACATGAACAGTCCAACATGGGTTAGAAATGAATAGAAACACTGGAACAACTTACACGATATTAAGGGGAACTTATGTTCCACAATGAAGTTATGTTTTAAGCGAATTTAACTCTCGAAAATATTTTCCTGCTGGATGACAATTTATTCGAGCGTTGAAAGTGCCGTATTCAGCACGTGTGATGCTGGTTCATGTGCATGTGCCTCGTGAGCCAACTGAGGGCACGTGGAAAAGAATGAGCCTGCAGTTGCTAAGCAACTGATATCTACGGCATGGCGTCAGAACCTTCGTAGTAGTCTCGACTGCTCTTGCTGTTCTTTGATTGGATAATAATAATTGTTAACTTCGCGAGTTTTGAGCTCGAGAGTCGAATAATAGATATATAAATAAACAAAAACTAAAATATATAATATATAAAAAATAAAATACAGTCAACTCTCACAAAAGGGAAATTGAAAACAGTGTATTTTGTCCTCGATGAAACACATAAATCTCGGCTCGCTTCGCTCACCGAATTTTTTCCCGTCCTGGCCGAGAGCCTGTTCGCATGAAAAACCATGACTCTACGCCCTCCTCTTAGTCTTGCGGCTCCGAAAACACAAATTGATCACGGTCGTTTCAAATAAAATGAGCGAGTAACTTAACTTACATGTAATAATCTTGAGAAACGTTTTATAAGCATATAAGCAAGTTGGTCAAGTTTTAGCCCGTTATCAGATCCGTCTCTTATATATTCACGACGACTAATATTTTAAATTAATATTTCAAATCCCCAGATTCAGTTTCGTGATAATTTTGACGGTCAATTTTAATAGACGTTGTCCTCGGCGTATTTATACAGTCCGGCTACAGCAGTAAACATTCGCCAAATTTAGCCAGGTACAAAATTTCCCTGTCTTAATGCAAAAAGATACGCGTTGAAAACATTTCTGCCGTTGGTCCTGTCTTAATTAAAACTACAATTCTCAGTTTTTGTCTAATCAAGGACCATCTACTCCAGCCAATCTAATGGTGAGAGTTAAGACAATATGGTTACCTTATCTTAAGGGTGAAAGTTTCTGAAGAAACTGTGGTGCTGCGTCAGTGGGCGTTAGAAGGTAATTTCAGTTATATCAACTAAATTGAAAATGTAAATTGGCCACCGTAACGACTTATAAGGCTGACGTTCCGAGCGTTAGCTCTTCGCATTCGCTCTGACATTCGTTCTTCTTCATTTTTTTTTCGAAAAGGCTTTCAAATAAGCAACAATTATTTTTCATTGCCTGGATACTTTAATAATGAGGCTGGTGACTGTATCAAGTGCTAACCTGTCTGGAGGCAAAATTCCACTATTCACCGTTCCCAAGACAGGAGGAACACCTTACCATGATAACTCTCCTGAAAAAGTCAAAATGCGATAAGCAACACAATTATGTTCAACAGTATTTTTTGATCAGTTTTGATGCTCAGAAAAGATGCAAGGCTGCCTTAATTTTTGCAGCTGTCTGTTACGCTCTAAGATATTTTGGGCGCTTTCCATTCGACCAAAAATTCCGAGATTTCCGGTTCGAAATTGAATGGAACGGTAAAAATTCCGAGAAAAATTTTCGAAAATTTAGGAATACGTTTTGAGTGTACCCTATTTGTTGGAATTTCCGGAATTATC
>OMLO01000875.1_pt1 | contig 21658 bp, 15 predicted proteins | sample 1674811 | NCBI WGS metagenome assembly OMLO01 (sample SAMN06265003, study PRJEB25207) | coral metagenome | isolation source: Coral host | place: Mexico:La Bocana,Puerto Morelos, Mexico | collected 2008-11-13 | reverse complement strand
ACCTAAACTTGTGAAATCCCTACCCTTTTATATACCTGAAGCCTGAAAAAGGCACCCCTTTCGGGCGGAGCCTCCCCTTATAGGCCATTATAGGGAGTACCCCCCCGGGTAACGATATAAAGTTTAATTTCTTCAGGTCGGTGGCTTAAAAGGTATAGCCTCAGGAAAGCATTGAATGATGTGAATTCTTCGATACTTAACAGGCAACAATCAGCCATTGGGTGTACATGTGTATGTATTCCAGAATCTCTCACTCAAGTTCTGACTTTATCCGTTCAGGTTTGACTGGTTTTACATAGTCACATGATGCGGATCACGTCACAGATTGGCGTAGTACTTTTAACCATCTGCGCGATGGAGAAAGGTAACAAAACAATACTTTTTCAGATTATAATTCAGAACAAAATTCTTCCCTTTATCTTCCCTTGATCCAGCTTGTTTTGTGTGCTTAATGAGCTTTCTCTTTATTCTTCAGTATACCTGCAATAATTATTAATTAATTATAAATTACAGCGAAATAGCCGGATATCGCTGAGTGCAGAGATTCTTACCGTTATTGTGTTGCTCTGGTAACATATAAATTTGGATCAGGGTACATTACTCTCTTTAACGGAAATATGTCGGAATTTTTCCTGTTTTAAGTTAGTAAAAGATAAGAGCTGAATTAAATAAGTACTATAGTGCTATCTCCCATGATTTCCCTCCAAATTTAAATCAAACAAAGAACTTTACACCATCTACCAAGCGCCTATAAACGGCCTCTTTCCATTTTCCTATCTTTAATTTTTGTTTTCAGTTTTGGTCACTCACCAAGAGCGGGTAGGATTTCGCCTGGCTGACAATCAGGGTAAGGTGCTTTTCGACATACCATTGTGAGGTTGAAAAACAGTTCAATAAACGTTGTGAGGAGAGAAAATTAGATAATCTAGTATGTTTTGCTTATTCGCTGTCGCTGCCAGAAAATATAAAAAAATCCAACGTAGATATATTTGTTGTTAGTTCGTTGTGCATTTCTGAGTTAGAAATGACTTAGGTTCTGAGTGCTGTCGACGTCTCTAAAGATAATTCCCTGTAACAGATACGGTACTATCCCCGCAGCCGTAGACTTTCCCAGGTTTTTACAGAAGTGCTTTCCCAGGCCAAAAACCTATTATCACAACGTACAAGTAGTTCCATTCGTCTGTTTCAGTTATGCATGCGAGTCGTGCGTTTTGGTGCAGCGGCCCTGTATTAACAATTCAAACAAATGAAAATCCATTTAAAGGTCAAAAACTACAAAACCCCACGACTTCAGTTCAAATGTTGTGACCAGTTCAAAACCTGATCTATTTTCAAACTATTGTGTCAGCTCCCAAGAGACCTATTTTGACTGTGTTTGATTTAGTGTAGCTAGTTCTCTGCAAGTTGTGGAAAAAAGCGATTGCTGTCTAAGAGACGTCCACAACCAGTAACATAGCTACGTTCACTAAGGAAGGTTTTCTCTAATAAATTTTTTCATGTTTTGTTTGTCAAGACAACCAGCCACCGATCATAGAATGCCCTGATGATGTGCTGGCCAGCACAGATCCCAGTAAGCCAACTAGGAAAGTGGAATGGAGATGGCCAATGGCAAGAGATAACTCGGGTTACCCTCCATCAATTAGCAGCTTCCCAAGAGATATCATCTCTCCTTATGAGTTTCCCATCGGTACAACACGCATAAAGTATACCGCAAGGGACAGGAGTGGAAATTCTCAATCATGTGTTTTCACAGTCATTATCATTGGTAATAATACGTCCATATGGTTTATTACTTGGCATAAAACGGCCAATTGTCTCTATGAGATGTGCTTGCAGAGAATAATGGTATCAAATATGATTAACCATTACAAGATGACAAATACAACTACCATGATTCCACCATGCAGGTATATCTCAAAGAGGGAATCGGTAATTTGCAAAGATTACTCGTTCAATTTCGTGTTGAGCCACCCTTAGAGGGTCTGCAAGCTGATGGCCGAGATAGCCGAGAATTGGTCGGAGCTAAAGGAGCTTGCTCAGTTTTAATAATATATGTTATTTGCCGGCTGGGAGGTCCGTATAGTCAAAAACTGTGACCGAAGTCTGTCTTGAAAATGCTGCCCGAGGCCGCAGGCCTAGGGCAGCATTTTCAAGTCCGAGGTCACAGTTTTTCACTATACGGACCGATCCTAAGCCGGTAAATGACTTATTTATTTTTTCCAAGCTCTCAAACGAAAAAAAAACTCACAGAAAAAAACTCACGCAAGCGTTACTACCGTGACCGTGGTCAGAGATAGGAAAATCCGGACCGCGCTAAGAACCAATCAGATTGCAGGATCTGTTACCGTGCCCGCTTGGAAAAAATAATTAATGTTATTTTGCACACATATAAAATTACCTTTAAACCAGAAAATAGTAGTTTACTAAGATAGAAAAACACCAAATAGATAATAATAAACCATACGGGAACGAGGATGGTAATGGATGGCGAAGATTAGACCGGAATACAAATGGAGAATGTGAAATATTCTCGGCTGAACTTTTCAAGATCTGGATGTGCAAGCCGAGACGTAGCTCGTTAACTGTCAGCTAAGAAATGAAACGTTTTTAGGTAATAGCTGAGATCAGAGATCTGCAAAATTTACTGAGAGCTGAGAAATGAGCTGAAATTTTCAACGACAGCAGAGCAAATACGTGTAATCGCTGAAAATCTATCTGTTAAGTGAGGATTGCTCTAAAATCCAGATCGTCGTGGAAACAAAGCCCCTCCCTTTGTCTTAGTCTTGGATGCATTATAGAGTGTCCAATACTGTTCTCTTGGACAAAATATATTGTGTTGCTCTGGGTTAGCAGGCAACAAAACGAGACTGCCGCAACGTTTAACGTTAGTTCACTGTACTGTTTAAGTATGGTTTGACTTTCGAGATAGAATTAACTCGAGTACTCCCATGCGGCAGTTTGTTTTTTGCTTAACAAAAAATTTCTATTTCTCTTGTTTTAGATGATGAACCTCCTAAACTCACTTGTCCCAAAGATATACAAGTCAAGAAAACGAATGCTGAAGAAACTGTCAACGTTCTCTGGCCTCTACCAATCTACCAAGATAACTCTGGAAAAAGTGTCGAATTGTTTACAGAATCTGTTCGAGGCTCGGGCTTCAAAGTGGGTCGATATCAAGTTGAATACGAAGCCGCAGACCGATCGGGGAATAAGGCGTTTTGCACTTTCGTCATTGTTGTTTTAGGTTTGTTGGGGACGGCAAATTTACCTACTCATAGGATGATTATTTCATAGGATGATTTGTAGTGTGAACGCAGATCTTAATAAAACTTAAATTATGGTTGTTTTTTATTGGTTTTTTCTAGTTTCTCAAAAAATTAGTTTTCATAAATTTCAGCTCCGATATGTGAATCCTATCAACCGCCACTGAACGGACTTATGGCCTGCGCACGTTCGGACATGTTAGGTGGGACTGTGTGCACTCCTCAGTGTAATCTGAACAGTGACTTCAGCAGAATTCCCGCCAATATGTACATCTGTCAATCAAACGGTGAATGGTACGCTTGGGACTACCGCCCTGGTGTGTCACAGCAACTGCCTTGGCCGAACTGTACGGGTGGGTATTCCTTGTCGTTATAAAAAGAAAATAACAGTGTCCGAAAGGCAATCCTTAAATATACCGTCACAAAAGCTTATACCAAAGAACTCTCGTATTATTTTCTTTTTGGGACTTTTGCATGTAAAAAAATCGAGTTGAAACGTGGACACACGAAAAAGAATTTTTCTCCATCAACTACACCCATTCCTTCTACCCCATCCTCCCACTTCTCATTTCCCTTTTGTTTTGTTCCGTGTTTCTTTCAGATGTTGTCAAGCCCAGTTCTTTCCAAAAGGGCGCAAGTTGGCAAAGCCTAGTTGGCGAGTGTTCCGATCCCTCTGTCCGAGAAAAGGCGAAACAAAATCTAGTGAAAGGTTTCATCAGCGTGTTTGGGTGGGATATGGGCTTACGTGCGCCCAACGTCAAGATTACGTGCGGAAAGGACAGTAAAAAGTGGAAAAGCACTTTTTCAGGAAGGTAATATCGAAATAAACTGACAGTTTTTTCATTTCCGTAAAACGTGAGCCATAGCCCAACGTTCACCGAGTCACTCATTTTTCCATAGCTCAATTTCTCAACATTTTAAGTCAAAATTACTTCAAGTAAGAAATGAGAGTCAAGTATTGTTACTGAAGAAAGTAAACGATTGTGTAAGTAATGTTAGCACTTGTGTGTTTTGTAAATACATTCAAACCGTGGGAAAACGCGAGAAAAATAAAAAAAAACATGTCCCAACCCGGCCTTTTCTCTACTTTAACTCGTGAAAACCTATCCTTTTAAAAAACCTTTAACTTGTTAACCGTAGTTGCTTTGAGTGGAGCTTCTCCCTTTTACTGTCCATTACCTGGAGAAAATTGGCCTTTTTTTGCAAAACCCGTACATGTCTATTTGTAAAAGCAAATTTTGATTTTAACCTTTTTTTCATATTGCCAGATATATTAGCTTGGACGCATTTACTCGCGGGTATTCCCACCACCTCCATCACTGACAAACATCTTGACTTACTGTATTTCCAATTTCTAGATCTCAAAAACAACAGAGCATTCTGCAGGGAGTGTAACTAGACAGGACTGACAGCGAGAGAGAGTATCTCTGAGAGAGGTCAACTTTCTAGCCACGCCCAGTCTATCTTGAACGGATCAAGTTCTATGCTGAGTAGATTTCAAAAAGAATATTCAAAGCGAAACAAAATATGTAGGGTGCTATATTATTTGTTTGCTTTATTTAGTTATTTTAATTGTTTATTTCGGCATAATTATATCATGTGTGAAAACCAGAGCCACAATTTATGTGTAAGGGGTAATGTTAAAATAAAGATTGGAATTCAACATTCGGTCTGTGTTTGTATTCAATCGATGCATGCTCCACACAATTTCCAATTTGGTCAAGCCTCAGGGGTCAAAAATATGAAACGACTGGAAAAGGCTCACCATCTTGTGCATCAGTAAGAGATCATTCTCCGGCATAATCAGCTCAGGAACTTAAGACCTTGCAACAATTTTTTTATCACACAACAAAAAAAATTTCAAAATTGACTTATTGTTGCTTGAAATTATTAATTGACATCTAATAAGAGAAAAATATTAATAATCAACGTGGGAAAATAATACTAGTTAATTTTCTTAAATTTGAGTCGCAAGAGTGGGAGGAAAGATTGTTTTGACTAAAAATTTCCAAAATTCCATACTGCCCCCCCCCCCCACCCGACAGTGCCTTCCCGTTAGCCATCTTTCACGCAAACCTCGTACTTTTACGCGACTCGCGTCACATTTTTTTCGAATGGTTTGACTGTAGTGCTGTATCGGGACTTACACAAAAAGGTGTTTTTTTTTGTTGAAATCCAGGAAATGGCTCTTCACAAAAATTATTTTTAAACACTGTGTCCTAACTCGCGTTAGAACGAAGTTTTGGCCTCTATCGAGAAGACAGGTAATGCAGTTGTCCTGTAGGGTCTTTCAATGTTGATGTTGTTGTTTTCTTTTTTATGGCGTCTGTCGCTAGTGTGAATCATATCAGCTAAGGACTGGGCCTGTATGAAATACCCAAACTTTACTGCACGCTAAAGAAATCTGCCTATTTGACAAAAGTAGTTGGAATAATAGGCGGAACCCAATCTCTCCTTACTTACATTACAGTAGAAACTCTACTTTGGGACATTCATATTAATTAAGGGGGCGCCACATCATAGGGCTTGTTGCCTTTTGTCCGGCAGCGAGACACATACTCATAGAAGCCTTTGTATCAACGTGTTATGATAAGAAGGAAACCCCTCTTACAGGAACACCTTTCACTATTCCGAGGGTACCTCTGACGGGAGGTTCTAGTCTGTAAAAGTTAAGAACAACCAGTAGATAAGCGTTTTATATTGATTTTATTTCACATGGCGCCGTAACAATAACTTTGATAACTTAAGAGTCAACAATCTTCACTTTAATCAATACTTTGATTCTTTAAAGCTCTGCAAAATAAATAAACTTTCACTATTCTCGCTTTTCTGATCTCAACTTTGAAATGTTTCTTCTTGGTATAGATTTAAATGTACAATATTCGGCTTTCCGTTCGCAGTCACCAAATCTCTGTCCTACTATACAAAGTTTATAACCATCGCTAAGAAATATACAGCCGGATGAAGATGTTTTGAGAAAGAAAGGAAACAGATTTGAAACAAATCTCAACATACAGATATTTTCTGAAACGTTTAACACAGAAGAGAGAATGTGTTCCCTATGCCATCCCTTCCTTACAGAGACTTTGATCCGAACTATCTATCTGGTAGTAGTATAGTTCCAGGGTTCGGCGCATAGGCAAGCTATACTGCAGCCCACCCGATTCCACTGTTAATAGACCAACCAGATGCGAGTAGATAACTCGAGATAGATAACAAGTCCTGAGAGTTTTCAGAGATGAGAGGTACTGAATTTGAAGGTAACGATAGAAATGGTAACAACATATACTTATAAATAGATCACAAGTGATTTTCATGATGACGGTCTCTCGTTAAGATCTGAAAGTAATATCTGATCATAAGCAACACGAGTGAAGATACCGCTGCATTGTTGTGCTATTGCTAGTTTTAGAATAAATTCTTGACATCGACAACTCTCCCATTTATGATATATGTAACATAACCGTAATAATATCCTAACGTTGGCACTGCAAGTTCTGCTTTCGACAAATCCCCGCATAAGAGGCAAAAATGTTCGGTAATCATAAGTAGGCTGCAACGCCACGAAAACTGTGACGTCAGCTTATTGCTATGGCGATGTGACGTAACCTTGTCGTCATGACGATGCATCATGCCATGGCCTTAGTCCTTATCGAACATTAAATGCTGACCCTCGACAGATGCAGTCTTAAACAATAACAAACTTATTAACTTAGCAGCAATTTTGTGCAGCCAGCCCAATGCTTCGTCGAAAAGAAATGTACAAAGGTTCGCGTACGATTCATCTAAAGTATTGTCTAAAGTGACCTAAAGAAGCGTATAAACTGTTTCTTCGTGCAATGAAATTTTAACTTTTAACAAGTTGGAATCAATAATTAGTACGCATGCATGGGATCACGTGACTTGTGACGTGACAGCTCATTCAGTGGTCGTGACGTGCGCGGCATTTCAGGACAAAAACCAAAGCAACACATCCACAGTTTTCATACCTACAAAACAGACAGAATAATGGTATGGAGTCAGGCATAGCAACCCATTGTAACTGAAGTGTCGTGACCATTCTGGTCACTCTCTGGATTTTCGCTCGTCACGTAACGGTCTTTTATATTAGCAAAGAGAAACATTCCGTGATGACCGAAATAATGGTGCAAGGAGCGTAAACCTAGCATTGTGGCCTCATTAACGATCCAGCAGTTCCCGGATTTGAACGCTCAGGATTAACTTGGGGCACGCGGGATTCACGTGTTACACAAACGAGGTCACGTGCACGGGATCTATTTTACCCTCACAGGTAAGCTAACATAAACCCGCAGTTTTTTGCCCGCGTAAATAAACCTTAAAATTGAAGGAAACCACCAAATAAATAATAATAAACCATAAAGGAAAAAGGATGGGAAAGAACAACACGGATTTCAAACGACAAACTTGAAAATGTTAGGCTACATCTTTCAAGATGCGCAAACCGTAGCTTCATGAAGACAATTGTTACCTTGTCAGGATCGTAAACTGGTATTTTATCCAGCAGCGGCCGATCGCTCTCCTCGTCACGTGCAATGTACAGGGTGTGGCCTAGTCCGCACGCCACTTGTTTAATGTAAACCCCTTCTAAAGGTTCCACTATCTTTGGGTTTGACGAGGACTTCTGTCCGCCTTTCTTTAATCCGTAACCCTAAAGAAAGGGATTAGAGACGCAACTGTTAAGATATTTGAATCTTGACAATGACTAGAAATGGCTTCACATGGTGTGTTGGTTGTATTAGGGTTCTTAACCTAGGTAAAAGTCCTGATACATGAGAAACTGTCTTTTTAGCTAGTTCCAAAAATGTTTGCCGTTTTTTTTTATACTGATTTTAAAAACTACAGAACATAATGAAATTATTACAAAACAACACCGCATTGATCAAACACAAGCAGTGTACTCACCAGTTCCCCGTATGTTGGGCTTGGACCCCAGCTCACTACGCTATCGTCCGCTGCCAGAACAATGCTTGTTTTACTGTTAAAAAAAGTAAACAAATGTGCTTGAGATAGGCAACAACATCAGATTCCAGTTGTTCGAGGACTGAATGACGTTATCCAGCGGATAAATCGACATCCATGCAATGGATAAGCGTTAACAAAACAAACCGCGTTATCCGCTGGATAACGTTAATCACCTTTCCAACAACCCGGACCTGCTGTATAGCTAGTTTATCGAGCTCTATAATAGTCGTTGAAAGTTGCGCTCAGTGCCCTGATCACTCAGAGCAAAGTGGTTGCCGTGTCAACTCATTTGGCACTCATCGCTAGTAAGTTCATGTTTACCCGCGATTGGAATCAGTTACTGGCATGTTTTTCCCGTCTTTACCATCGGTCACTGATATGTTTGTTTTTCCAGCCTTTACCATCGGTTACTGACATGTTTTTCCCGCCTTTACCATCATGTTTTCCCGTCTTTACCATCCGTTACTGTTTTTTTTGCAGCGCTTATCATCGTTGGCTCACATTTCATTTGCTCGCTCGCATGTTTTTCTGCCCTTGCCACAAGCTAGACGTTTTTTGCAACAGTTTGTCGTTTATAACACCTAACAGACCCCTTCATAAATACATACCAATTCAAACTACTTCGTACTATGCATTTAAATTAGCCTCGTTCAACTCTTTTGAGAGTAAATTTTCATTTGAAATATCTAATACTTACAAAAGAATTCATAATTGGCAGACATTTCTGAAAAGGGTCTATAGCGCACGCCACATCACAAATACAATCAACCAAAATTTCGGTTACTTACGAGCACCCGACACTTCGCACGTCCCATCCCGACAAGTCCCGAACGGGTTTAGGGTACATGGTAGCGTCACCCGTACTCTTGGTCAAGCCCCAGAAATACAGCTGACCCGAACATAAAGACAAGCTGTAACTTGAGCCCGCGTGAACTGACGAAACACCTGAGGAGATTGATAGAAAATATCACAACTGTGCCTAGATACGTGGTGTTACCGGTTCCCCCCCCCCCTCCCGCATATAGTGGTTTGATCGTTCATTCGTTCAAAACATATATGGTGTCAAACCAATATATGTCCTGAGACACCACGTAACTACCCAACTGTGAACAATACATTTGTTATCCGTGCATTTCTTGTAGAAATTTGGGATACCTCCTTTAGAGGCTAGGTAACACTAAACAAGTCACTCTTAGCCAAGAATAAAATTGCCCTCAGAATCAAAGGGATCCTCAGAATTAGGTTACGATAGTAGAGCTACATGTATTAATTACGATCACATCCTCACTTTCCTCAGTCTATCACGTGATAACTGGAAAAAAACAGAAAAAGCGCACCCCACATCACACACATTATTTAACCCAGCCTTTTTTTCCTCTCCCCATTTTTTCGGCTTTTTGCATAAAGAAGGAGCTACATGTATCTTTACGAGAGGCGAACAATGCGAAAACAATGGACAGAGAAAAATGCGAAATACTTCAAACAAAGCTCAAATGGTATCAATTTATTGATTCACACAGCTCAAATCACAAGTATATCACATCTATCGGTGTCTTCGAGTTTAAACCGCAGAATTCTCAAACAAATATCCAATAGTCTCCGAAGAGTCTGAAACGAGCAAGGGACTGAGACGACAGTTCTAAATGTTTTCAGCGTATAAAATAAAACGCAAAGAACAAATGCCTTGCACTCACTTTTGCCTTTAAAGAAGGTGACAAGTCTAGGTATATGTTCATCCTTTGGCTGGTGATGACCGAGACGGCCATAACCTCCAAAGCCCCAGGTAAATACTCGGCCTGTAGTATCTCGTGCAATCTGAAAGAGAAAAAAAAAACACCTCGTGTTGGGGCTAGTTCACACTAGCGACGGAATCGGAAGCGGAGTCGGAATCGGAAGCGCAAGGAGCGTTACGATCCAGTGTACTGAACGGGATTTGAATACATGGGACTATATGCTGGGTTTGCAATGCACATAAGCTCTGTTTATACACAATACATGTACCTTCTTTTTATAAGAATATATCTTAGAAAAATAACGATCGAGGCTGAAATTTTAAGAATATTTCAATGAAGAATAAACCCAAGGCTCAGATGTTGAAAAGAATTTCATTTTGCGGGTTGAATATTTGCAAGTACAATAAATTATGTTTTAACTAAATCATGTAAAATTATTCCGTTTCCCAAAAAGGGAAAACTCAGCAAGCCTCCGTATGTTCGATGCAAACAACATTTCTGCAAGAAGTTCTGTGTTTGTCACTTTCATCTGAGAATATTTTCAGACTAAAATCGGCAGAAAAATAAGAATATTCAGCCTGGAGCGGAAAATAATATTCTTTTAAGGAAAAAAGGGTGTATTGCAAAACATACAAACGAATTAAGGCAAGACAGTAACATAAAATATCGTAGGTAGAAAAACAGCTATATGTAGTTACAGTGTACATTTAAGATTTAACACAGTTATAAAGAAACTTTAACTAGAATGCCCCAAACGTTCTCGACTAAATTAACCCGATCATTTTAGCCAAAACAGTCGGGTTCTTTCTTCGTTGGCATTTTTCCCCTGCCTAATTCATGCCTCGTAAGCAGTTTCCTGTAAGCCACAAAAAATATCAAAGTTACGTTTAGGAACAAATCTTATGTCGTACTGTGTGGTTATTGCCGCAAGCTACGTCCACTATTTTTACATCATCTACGATGTGAGTGAAGCCATCTTTTGTCTTTTCCACAAATACTGCCACGTGGCGTGGAAGAACCTCGCAGTCAAATGCAAGCTTGTTGGAAGTGACGAAGTACTGCCCATCTGTGTTGTGTCCCAGCTGTCCGTGTTCCGGGCGACCAAATGAATACAGCAAGTTGTTTTCATCGATAAACACGCTAAATTCAGCCCCGCATGCTGTCTTTAAGATCTTCTTGTTGGTTGGGTGAACAATCTTGTGGGAAGAGAAATATAGAATTCAATATCAGAATAATCCGCACTTAAGGTAGTCGACTTTTCCTTAAAGGCAACAACAGCATCACTGCAGGATATCGTTTATTTCATAGTTTATGGAGAATTAGTATATACCACACAAGTAAATAGTGCTTTTCGCGCATGCTGATTGGCTAGTTCGGAGGTGATTAAAATTAATAAGTACTATTCACCTCCGAGCAGCCCCCCCAAAAAAACAACATGGCTTCCCGTTTCAAATAAAGTTACTCTTAAACAAGTAAAGTACTGTTACTCTTTGGTCCGCTAGTTATTCAGCTTGTGTGATATATACTAAAAACAATTATTCACGGCTCGGTAAATATCCACCACTATTTACCTCCACTTCGGTGAATAATTGTTAATTAAACGGTGTCAACTACGTTGCTAAAATAATGTGCTACATGTAATATCTAGGCATAGACGTTTATCACGACAACAGATAATTCTCCAACACCAATGTTACTTTGGAAGACCACTAAGTTGCTGCACTGACTGCTACAGCAGCGCACCTTGTTTCTGAATTCTGAAAATTCCAATTGGAGCTTTCTTCTAAATGAATTACACATTTAATTCTCCAGGAGTAATATAATGATTAGGGAATTTGCGTTCCAAGAAAAGAGGCGGTTATGAAATGCTCAGTGTGTCTCAACTGGCAAAATAGTCGTCAAAAAAAAATATTCAAGAAACTTCTACATGTACCTGCACTGGTTTTGCCACCACGGGTTTCTGGTGTCCTTGTCCCAGCTGAGCCATTTTGTTTCCTCCAAAGCCAAACAGGATACCTTCAGCTAAAACCGTGAGAATCATTAAAATATCACCTTATAAGTGAAAATGCACTCGTCTGATAAATACATGTATCTGCATCACCAAGTACACTGGTCCCAGATAAATTCTTATTTATAATCAGAATGTTTTAATAGTGAATTAGTGCCCCTCTCATAATCTTTAAACCTGTATTTGGAAGCTGAAGTTTGAATTTGGTTTGACAGACAACACACCCTGGTAATTACTTGTTGCTTGCCTTTTTTGCCCATACTGAGCTGCAACAAGTACAATGCATTTCATATTAATTATTGCTGTCTGACAGGCATTCATATGCTGATCAGGCCAGAGCTTATCACAGTTCCTTGGTGTTAAGCAACAATGAGTACATGTAGTTATGGTATGCCTGTCCACTGTAGGATTTCTCCCAACATTAAATTGGCCAGTTGGAGTAACCAAAAATATACACCAGGGTGGAAAGTGTCCCAAGAGCACAACACAATGTCCCGGCCTGGGCTCAAACCCAGACTGCTTGATCCAAAGATAAGCCCACTAACCATGAGAGCACCATCCCTCCAAGTTTGGTAATGATAAATGTACAAAAAAATGTATTAACTAAATGAACCATACCTGTAAGCAGTAGAGTGTGCCCTTTTCCACAACTTGCTTGAACAACAGTATAATGCTTCAGACTCTCAATGATCTTGGGTTTGTCGCAGCGCACCAGATCTCCGTGGCCAAGCTGACCACAGTCATTGCGTCCTTGTGAAATGCAAAAGTTAGTTATGACTACACATATGTATATGAATTACTTGTCAGAAAGAGCAGAATGGACTGAAGATTTTTTGACACTAGGGAGGAGGGGGATTACGCCAGCAACAGTTATGGGACTGTAAGCTGACAGCAAATAACTTATTAAATGTAGTGGTTGAACGTGGATGATGATGACAATGATAGTGATGGTGATGTTCATGTTATATGTAATGGAAGTAATGATGATGACATGATAAGGATTAGCAGAAGAGTAAAGATAGATGAAGAATCAAATGCATGTATAGCAAAGTGGATAAGGATGGCTTTGCTTGGTGATGGCACCTGAACAGCTATTTAAATTGAAACCTGACCCTTAAATAAGCTGAAATATTAAAGAGTACATTCATAACAGTATACATACCAAAACTCATGGCAGTTCCATTGTCGCAAATGATGATGCTGTGACAAGCACTTGGACCTGATGCTACATGTTGCACTCTGATGTTATTTAATGAGGAAATGCTATGTGGTTCCCACAAGTTTGAGCCTCCAACATTGGCTGTGAATCAAAACAAAATCATGATTAATTGTCTAGAATCTCAGGTTTCTAATAATTACTCCTACATTTAAAACTTAAAGACTACATGTAGGTACTGTAGGACTAAGTCTACATGCAGGAACATGACTACCTTCAAACCTAGTGCCCTATCAGGCCGTCATTTAATTACCGGGGTACCACCGCTTTTTGTACCATAAAGTGAGTAAGAGTACTCCTACTTGGACCTGTTTGGGACTTTAGTCCATCACAGGGTTACAGTACCTTCAACATTAAATTTAGTGGAAGCCGTATGCATATACACCTGCATGTATTGGAGAGGGACAGTCAGAGTACAGTGTGCTTCCCAAGAACATAATACAATGATCCTGACCAGGTTTTAAACATGGACTGCTCTCTTGTGAACCACGAAGTCCCCACTACACTACATACACGCACATTTTATTGGCTTGTCCCCACGGAGCTTTTCAGAGTCAATACATGTACTTTTTCTCAATACATGCATGTACACTGTATACTTTCTCTCGTTTAGTAAAGAAAAGAATGGACATGCCTTGTGGACTATTCTGACACTTGAAATACTGGGCCTGTATATTTCTTTACTAATTAACATAATTAATGAAATACTTCTAGAACTAATAAACTTGCCAGAAAATGATGCACTGTTGAGCTCCATCACAACATCCTGTAGCTTTGATTCTTTGCATAATAAATTCTTATGATTCGAAGATGTTGAGAAAATTTGGTGAACATTCCCTAAAGACTAACTAATTCAAATTTCATACCACCAGCTTAAAGTGATTTTCACAGCAATAATGCACAGCTTCAAGTGTGACACTAAATTATGTACCTGCTGATTTTGGAGTTTCCTTTCGTCCAACCAGGTCCCAGTTTGTTCCACCACTAATAAGAAGCTTCCCACAAGTGTTCAGTAATAACGTAGACTAGGAGATAAACATACCAGCATAATTAACACATATTGTAGTTAAAAATTCCGGCCCTATCCCCCACCTGGGGGCAAGGAACTAAGAGTAGTTAAAAATTAAATTCAGGTAAAAATAGTTTTAACCTAGTTTGATTCTCAATTTTCTTTGTCTTCTTACCCTAATAAGGGTTGTTAAGAGACAAAAGAATTTAATTTTTACCTGAATTTAATTTTTAACTACAACACACATCTAGCAACTTTACATTAATGATGACATTTTAAATGACATCATACTTACATGTATGGGTAATACAGTGACTTAGAGTGACCACCCCTCTATCAGAAACTAATTCACACCTAATCAGGAGATCTAGAGCAGAAGGTGCACTGTATTTCTTCACCCTTTAAGTCCCAGGAGTGACCAACTTCAAACTTCTCTTCCCAATATCAAAACTTCATTAAGAGAAAAGGTTATGAGAAATAATAAAATGATCACCAAAGGAAACTTGCTTTGATCTTAAAACAAATTCCCCCAACTAATACAATAAGAAAACGTATTGAGGTCAGACAAGAAAATTTATATGTTGTTATTGGGGCTTAAAGGGGTTTATACAGAACCTCTTTAAGAATCTAACCTAAATAATAATAACAATAATAATAATAATAATAATAATAATAATAATAGTGATAATAATAACAAATTGGTTCTTAAAAATGCATTGTACATCACATTAAGTCCTAATACTTTACACAGGCCTTTTACATAACACTGTAATTGAAAAGCATGAATCCGAGAATCAACATTCTCTTAAAAAGAAGTTTAGTTTATAATCTTGATTTAAAACAGACCACAATGGAGCACTGAAGACACACATTTTCAGTAAGTAACCACCGTCTCAATATAAACATCATGTTTACAAACACAATACTTAGAATTAATGTGATTGTTTTATAGCTGGCCTTTTTCCTGGCACAGTTCACTCACTCATTGGATAGTTCATGGTCACATGACATCTAACAATGAAACGGCTTATCACCAAATGCCATGAGAGGGCAACATTGCAAAAACAAACAGACTCTGCCTTGATTGAAAGTCTTAATTCTCCTAGCTTTGAACAGTCCACTTAAAACAGCTCTTTTCCGAGTCATTACAAAATCAAAATTATTGGTCTTCATTTGTTTTGATTCTTTTGTCAGTAATTGTTTTAACCATTTGACTTTAAGTCCATTTTAGCAAGACAAACCTTAGCCTGCAAGTCTTGACACATTTTAGTATGTCTGATCTCCCAAGTGCTGTTGCCTGAAGCATGAGGCAATTTCTGACTGAAATATTTCACATTTTTCAAACTAGGACTGCAGCCCCCCTCGCCAACTAGCTCAATTTATACCTATCAACTAATGATAGTCACATACAACTTTGTAATAAAAATATGGTTAAAATTACATGTATATCATTGGCTTATTACACCCATAGCATCTGGATCTTATGTTTCCGTGTTTGAACGTTCTTTATAAGGCACTGTGAACTAATGCTGCGTCATTCACACCCAACATGTCTATATACAGCTTATGATGAAAGCTAGCGTTCTATACATGTTCACATGCTATTAAAATCACTTTTGTTTTCACACATGTTTTAAAAGTCCTTAGCTCTGCAGATTTAGATCTCAGATATTTGTAGATTTAGATCTTTCTAACGTCTGTTGCAACTGGTACTTAATTTGAAGATCCTAACAAATCTGCAAAAATTGCAACCCTACGAAAGTCTATGCCAGTCAATGAATTTTTAGTTTGAAATGATAGTTTTCAAAGCTACAAATAAAGCTTATCTCATCAAGATATGAGACATAACAATTTGACTAAATTTACCTATACAACTTCCTATGACAATTTGAGCCTCTTTTCTGTATTAGTCTTTTACAGATATCTGCACCTTAATGGATTTCTTTCAAGAAGAAAGCTGATGTTCTGATAACTCAAGCACTATAATTATCTGTAAAGATTTAAAGCAATACTATAATGATATGTCATTATTATTACATGGATTTACCGGTAGCCTAGCTGTCAAATAATCCTGTCATGTAGCCTCTTTATATCCGAAGTGCAATAACCTCTTAAAACTCAACAACGGCCAGGAAGCCTAAGCTCTCATAATGCTTAAATATTCCCTTTAAAGTAATGTCAAATGTAATATTAACAAGACAGATGGCTGGTATTGAAATCTTATGCAAATGACTTTCGCTTATTGAATTTTCGACAAAACCGTCTTTGTGCATTGGATTTGTCCTTAATAAGGCCATAAATTTGCCATTCGGTATTGAGCCTAATTTACCATTCCCGTAATTTGGTTGAAAGCTGCCTCGATCGTCACTCATGAATATTTTTTTCTATTTTCAGTTTTAACGCGAAACCATTAAAATCTTTGAGATTGTGATTAGGGTAAATTGTAATGCAAGTTTTGATTTCTTGATATTAAAGATCAAAAATTTTAATTAATTTTTCTTAAGACCCTTTCGGGAATCTATGATATTTAGTTTCCAACAGGCAATAAATTACTGCCAATCTCGAAACTTGTTTATTAAGCTTGTGTTACAATAATTTATGAAACGACAATTTTGTCAAGAAAGCAAAGCGGACGCAAAGACACATGCATGAAGAAAGACGTCTTCGGGTAGGGTTTCAGTGATTTTATTAAAATCTTGGAAACACTCAGAGATGCTTATTTAAGTGACAGCTTGTTCATATCTCATAGATGTTAATTTCCCGCGAAAGGATTTTCTGTTATTGATTCGCTTGTAAATGTCACGTCGTACAAACGTTGCATTTTAGTCATTTTCGGCTGTCATCGTAGCAAATTCTTCCTGGGTCATGATTTCATTGATCTTTTCAAGTAAAATAAATTATTTTCCTCAAGCAAACCGGAAACAGCCGGACAAAAAGATTAGCATGCGACAATCGAGAATTTTTACCCATTGTTGATCGATCATGCATCATTTGCATGAAGATCGAACGATCGTGTTCGCGAAAATCTCTCTAGTGATCACAAAAGGCTGAATCAATGGGGGCGCATTTAAAAACTTTCATTCGCCTTTCAACGTGCCACGATTCTCGGAAATGGCCCAGAAACCATCAAAAATAATTAGATCACGAACAAAATATTATTGGCGGCGAACCGGCAAAATACACCTCAAAGAGAAATTCGATCCAGGGATTCGTACTTGCTAGAGCGCGCAACCTCAAATAATTTATTGCCATAAATCCACTCTACCTGGACATTGTCGACTTCTTTGGCCTCTTCAGATTCTGTGTCGGCTAAGGTTTCGTCTGTTAAGTGGTTTTGCTCGATGTCATCTTGACCTGGCGGTGAATCAGGCACTGTGTCTGAACATTCGATCTTCGATTTCTTTGAATTTTCTTCGTCACCGTTTTCAAGCTCTTTTCTCTTCTTGGACGGTATTTCCGGATTCGACATTTGCCCAGCAATAAAGATTTGGGGAAAGAAGTGTAGAGTTCAGAGAGATTCCCCTTTCCCTTTGTGCACCGCCGCCGCCAAATAAAAGAACTGGAGTGAATGAACTTTATTTTATGACTTGGCGGAGGAGGAATAGGGAGTAGTAACCAGTCCCAAGAAAACCTTTACGTTCGGGTGCAGTCTCGCACAAAAACACGACACGATAAAAGTCTCACTTGTTTTCGCAGTTTTAAGACAATGTTCAAGCTGTTTCTGCCTCTTCTAATACTTTTAAGTTAAAAGTGAAGGATTCTTGGATCTAGTGTAATCGGGGGACTGTTATTTTGAGCTGTTTTTTGGCCAGAATGGCACTTGATATGTAATTCAACCTGTCTGTCTCGACGGGAGACCCAAGTGGGGCCAAATTTTAGGCCTACTCTGTGCAGAGGGAATTTCAAATTTTCATATCTTTACAATCTGTTACGCAATCGGCCCTTGCAATTCCTTTCTTTTCCAGGTCTTGGAATAAATAAATGATGTTTTCTTGTAAGACAACGTGTCTCGGTGATATATTTGTTCATATTGGACTAAATAATTTCGGAGAGCTTTCATATTTGTGTACGTATCAAGCATAATTAGAAAAAGAGAGTTTTGTAAAGAACTCTCTTGTGTCGCAAGCGAATTGTCTGATTCACTTTGCACTGTCTTGCTTGGGTAGTCAGTTCTTGATTGAGCTGGTGTCATCTGCCGAGCAGAATATCAAAGCTTACCTTTTCTGCTTTATCTATTTCACATGCTCAGTGCACCATAGTATTTCTTGCTTTCTTTGAAAAGTCCATATTTTGAGTTGTTTTAATATTTTAAGAAAGGAATCATCTTCGTACTTAATATCTGCATCTTTTATTTTCTTTCTGTGTGGAGAAGCTAGTCTGCTAGCGGTATTTAATCCCCAAACACAAAGTTGAAATTTTACCTTAGGCTTATATGTTAACCTGAGATTTTGGGGCAATTAATAATTATTTTTACAGCCATTTCAAGTAACTGTCACAATATACAAAGCTGCGGCCCGCGTGAAGAAAATAATGTCGCCGCATGCGCGTCGTAATTTGTAAATTAGTGTCATTATGTGTTACCGCAAATGTTGCAAAAAACACCTCCGCCAAAACTTGCGAACTACAGTTTTTATTAAAATAATTAGCCGGGGTAGATTCTTCGACAATTTGCATATATTTTTTTCGTGGTCATCGACAACAACAAGAAAATTGGTCTTTCTTTATACACATTGGTCACAGTTTAGCTGCCAGTTGTTCCCAAGTGTAGATTTCAGACGAACCACCTGTAAACAAGGAATAAACAAATGGACAAACTCAAAGAAAGAAATGATCCACCTAACAAACAGGCTCGATCTCAAGCCATTTTATGCACCAGTGTTTCTTTCTCCACAATACGAAGAGTCCAAAGGGACGAGGGCCACTCCCGAAACGGTCGAGAAACGTGCCCACCTAATAAACGATAACAGGAGGACTAAATTCTTTCACGTTTACAAGATCGATAGTGTTATTTTTTGGTTTGTTTGATTTATTTTTATTGTTACATTTTGCCCTTGTTCGGTCGGGATTGCACGTGCTAAGAAGCATTTCTCTTTCTGAAAAACAGATGAAACAAAACAACAATAACTTGGTAGACTGCCAGCAGTGTCTTCCTTTTCCTCGCGTGCCATGCCGCACGAATGCACTAATGCAAAGGCAAAGGAGAACACTGGAGCACACTTTTAACTTTTCCTAATTCTCGTGAAGGATGTGAGGCTAGCTGCCCGCTAGCTTGTCAGACGATTTGACGGTACCAATTTACATTCCAGGGTGGATAGTTAACCGCCTCTTCCTTTACATTTTATTCTCCTTAATGATTATCGAAATTTAAATTAAAGAGCTAGTTTTTTTCTTTATTCTTAAAATTGATATAACAAGAGTTACATTGCATTAATTTTCTTTTGATAAAACTGAAGCACAAAATTCTGAAATGGAAATTGTGTCTTCCCTATTGTCACAAAAAGATAAAATAACCTCGTAATTTTGGTTAGTTATTAAAGTCAGGGTAAAACGTTCAACCCTCCACATTCTCTGAACCTGAAACAACCTCACAGTTCTTTTTCATTTCATTTCAAAGCTTAACCTTAACCTCGACATCCAGGTAAAATGACATTTAAGCAGACCATTTTATAGACTCTTTGAAGACAAATTTTTACAGGCTAGTTTTTCCACATTAGCTCATAAATTTCCTGCAGACACTGGCCTGCGTGATGGACGATTTTCAGCTTTTTTGTTTTGAAAGACCATGTTCGACGACACACTTAGAAGAAGATTGAAAACCAGAATTTCAGAACGGCTGGAAAACAAACCTAACCTTCAGTCGTCTCGTATTTCGTTTCCAACACTTGTCGATTACGAAAATATTTGAATATCCACAAAAAACGCTTCATAAGTGAAATTCGCATATTATTATGGGCGGTGACTTTGAGCTCTATTCATGGCCTAATTTTAGCAGATTTTCATGATAGTGAAACCCAAGTCCAATGAGCTAGAAAGGGCTGGAATGAAGAAATAACAGAGAATCTCACAAGGCATTAAAGAATTTATACGATACGATTGCTCATTATATACCTAGATTGATCAGGCGCAAAAACTATAAAATTTCTTCATAGATAAAGAAATTCGATGAAGTCTCTTATCATAAGAGCTTGTTCAGGGGACCTTTAGGGCCAGATTGGTCTCATGCAATTTTATTTTTTTTCAGAAGAAAATCCCAACACATTGAACAATGAAAGCCTTGGTCTCCGAGACAACACCCAGAATCAATCAGTAAGTGCCATTGAAGTCAGTCTTGTACTCTTTGGGAACGCAATGTGGCCCAGTAGGGGTCCCATACCTCTCCACATTCTGTCCGCTGAACTTCACGTCTTTGGGCTTTATCAAGATGGCGTTAGTCGATCAAATGGAAGGGTCTTCGTCGAAGTAGTTGAAAGGTCGAATGAAGAAATTTGCGGAGTTTGCAGCTGTGGCAGTATTGGGCAAGTCTTCGGAGTGTGGAATGTGCATGGCTCCTATTGTTACCCAGGCTACAAGGTCCTCGTTCACGATGGAGTCGTTATCCATCACATAATTGCGGAAATCAAGCTACGTGATGAAGAAAAAAAGAAAAAAATGTGACGGCGTTAGAGGTAACAGGCGTTTTGATTGATCAATGACATAATTGTGGTACTCTAGATTTATGACCATGTTTAAGTCCTGAGCGTGTATCGCGCGGGTAGATAATATAAGAAGCAGATAACAATTCATGGCCGGATTTATGAAGATCACCCAGTGTCCCTAGTTTCTTGCCCCCGGGTTGGGGATTGGGCCGGACATTAGTGTACATGCATCTCATTAAGCCGTTAATAAGATAACTTTCCACTACTCTCTTGCTCTTTCTTTAAAACGTTTCATAAGTTATCTAAAAACTGGAATTTACATTAACTTTTTTGTCAGTATAGCAGTTGAACTGGGAGGCCCAGAGAGTGAAGTTGTAAGCTTACTTACTTATTCGACGTTCAATGTCAAGAGATATCATATATCATGACTTTTTTAAATAACTTATCTCCGACTAGTGCCGGATTGAGTACCAGTCTAAGTGAATAACCTCTTCCAGTAAAACATTGGGATAGAGCTCAGCGATTGCGTTACCCGCATAAGCGGTACGAAAAATTGCCATTATTTTCCGTCTAAGTTAAACACCTCCACTAGCAACACAGTGAGATAGAGCTCAGCGAGTCCGTTACCCACCCTTCGCTCCCCGACCCAAATTCCGCCGGTTCAGATGAAACTTACCTGTGGATTAGTAGGTGAGTTTTGGTTATAGATAGAACTACTTTGGGTCTCATTCTCCTTGTACTTAGTGACGGCCATTTGATACAGGGACCAGCTCATCATTGGCGTGATCATCCAGTCTTCAGGATACAACTG
>OMLO01000873.1_pt1 | contig 21685 bp, 18 predicted proteins | sample 1674811 | NCBI WGS metagenome assembly OMLO01 (sample SAMN06265003, study PRJEB25207) | coral metagenome | isolation source: Coral host | place: Mexico:La Bocana,Puerto Morelos, Mexico | collected 2008-11-13 | reverse complement strand
ACTTGAGCCTTGGGTGTTTTAGAACAGCAGCACTATTGATGGTAACGTTAAATATGGAGTCACGAAAGCCCATGGAGCGTGTGTATGCAGAATATCGCTTCAAAAATGCAAAAGGCCTTGGGAGGTAAAGGGTTAAGGTGTACTATGGCAGGATTTAAGGCATTTAGTGGACTCTCAACAGTTATGCTTAGATAATCAAATAAGTTTGTTTGGTTGCAATGTACAGCAGAAAACGGATTTAGAATCTTATCACTGTAAGAAATGTGATATCAACCTTGATGTAATATCTGTTATCAAGGTGCTATCCATCAGTATGTTTGTTTTGTGGAACTTCAATGAAACTGTTCCCAGCAAGACAGCTAAAGGTCATGCAGTTTGAAATTGTAGCTAAGAATAAATGGCAGATTGATGTTGATGTTGGGTAATTTTTTTTTCTAGAATGGTTTTAGAGCAGCATGTTATAGCTTGACCTTATTTTTCGCAGCATTGATCGTACTTGCTTCATTTTTGACATTCAATAAAACCACTTCAAAAGGAGTTTCCATACCACAAACCTTTAGGGAAATCTCTGTAAAAAATTCCTTTCTTCATGCAAGATAGAAAAAAAGGATTTTCCCAAACTTTACCAGAATAAGGGTCTAGGTGAACTAGTTCTAAAAAGATAAGTTTCAGATCATCGTTTAGATTTGTATTTATTTTCTTGCAATTATTTTTGTATTTTGCACTTTGGTGAAAAAGTTAAAAAGACACAGTTGCACTAGAATGTGGAAAAACACTCTTTCAAGAAGTGTAAAGGAGCATCAGAAGACGCTGCTAGGTCAGATAAAAACACCAAGACTGTACAAAACTACTAGCTTGCCACTTAAGTGACAAATACAATCAACAAAAGACAAGATCTTTGTACAAGAAATGGCACCATCTATCACAGTTTGCAGGTTGTCAAATTGTTTTAAATCAAAGAACCCGGCCAGGGCTGCCTCCCATCATTTGTTTGGTGCAAAGAAATACACAGCCAAACCAAACAAGTTTAATGGAAGTGTAAAGCTAGTTCAAGTGTACAGGATAATTTTTACTTCTGTTAAATACCACACGTCATAGATAACACTGTACGCTATCCTCTTATATGGCAATTGATGACTGCATACCATGTTCATATTTTCAAATACACAAATCTAATTTTATCTTGTGTAAGTTTCAAGTTCGTACATGGATCAGTTGCAAAAGGAATATTGTACAAATGCTGGCAAACTGCTGTTGAGTGCCTTGCAAAATTTTATGTATGAGCTGTTGAATTGTCATTAGTGCTGGCAATTTTTCCTTACCTTATCAAAAATTGTCCCTGGTTCTAGAAAATTATCACTCAAGAGGCCGCAAAACTTCAATAAACTCTCAATCAAACTTTCGTCAAAAAAATCAGGGAAAGAGAGAATTCATGCATTTCGTTTGCATTAATTTTGTAAAATACCGCAGAAAACTTGTGGCCCCTTGATTGCATTTAAAACCAAACAAGAGAGAGATCAACAGAGATCTTTCTTCTAGAGACTCCTAGACTCCACAAGAGCAGTTAAACATTGTTGATCTCATTCTCAATAGACTGAAAGCAGTCTCTCCTTTGCGCAGAAATCTGTGGGGAAAAACGTAGACTGCAAGAAACCATGTTAAGGGGCATCATGAAGTAAATTTTGCTTGCCTTTGTGTTTCAGTGGCAGGAATTATCAAGTTTCCTAAGTTTGATTGTTGAAACCAATGGATAACAACAAAAAGGGATGACAACAAAAGAGTTTAAAAAATTGTAATGCAAGGTGTTCTACAGGAACCTGCTTTTAAGGTACACCAGGTATTAAAGCATACTCCACAGCAATCCCTGAAATGTTTCTTTGAAGGAACAAACTTAGCATTACATTAAAAAGACTATAACTGCACAAAACCCCAGTTGTGTCACTAAACAAACACAATGGTAAATATAAATGAATAGTAAATAAAAAACCTAACAAACCTAAGCAGTGCTGCTAAGAGCGGAACACTAAGGTCATTGCCATCACATATTCTTTTCTGAAGTATGCTAAAGCCTCCAAGTACACCAAACTTGTTAACCAGATCTACAAGCCATCCCTAGAGAAGAAAATGCAGCTTCATGTAAAATTAATGAGTTGTTCTAGGTTCCACTAATATATTAAATGGTAAAACTTCCTTTTGATACATGTGCACTTAAACGTTTATGAACATGGTATTCCCTCAGTCTTGATTTACAGGTTACAAATTACCAAGATTCTCTGTACAAAGAGTAACCAACTAAAGGACACAAGAAAACTGTTAACACATTGTTATGTGTTATGTACAGCATGTTGAGGGGTTGTGTGATTTGCACATGTAACCCCAGACTATTTCTTTGTTTGCTTTCCTAATGCCACCCAATTGGCATTCTCTAACTTCTGTCTAAAGGAAGTCTGCCATAGGGTATCATTAAGTCCAATGAAGGTTGTGATTCTTTCTTAAGGATGGTTTTATTATGATCATCGATGATCTGCTTGACACTTGGCATGCAACTGTAGCTTAATTTTAGGTGTTTCAGTTAAAGATTTTCCGCAATTTGTGTCCGGTGGGGAAGCAGTTATCAATTAGGCGGAGGAACGCTCTGCCTATGTTGCTTTTGACGTTTTTGTTAAAAGGCGGATTAAACCAAATTATGTTTCTTGATCGATTACGTTTGCGCGATGGTGGTGTTTGCGGCGGTGGCCTAAATTCCAGGTTGTGGGTGTATCCGCTCTTTTTCAGTGCTTCCTGGTACGGTGGTGCTGCCTCGTGGAAGACTTGTTCGTCCGAAGATATTTCTGACAGCCTTCTGTTCACGGATTCGGGAATGTTTTTTATAATGCTAGGCGGATGGTTCGATTTTCTATATACGTACAGGGGCGTGTTCGTTGGCTTCGAGTATGGTTTAAATTTGCCACTATTCAGTACTGTTTCGGCCTTCTGGGCCTCATCAGTGCAGTGCTGAAAGTCTAGGATGGAGGCTAAGCTTAAAAAGCCGCCCCAAATACTACACATGTGGTAGTATCTAAGTAATTACCATTATAGATATCTTTCTCTCTCACTGTTATAATCCAGTAACAATTGTCTTATATCCCTGCTCCCATTGGATTCTGTAATTTTACTGTTTCTATCATCATTTTAACATAGTGAATTAGAATGAACCATACCTTTGGTGACCTGGCATCAGGAGGTCTGGCATAAATTGAATTTTCAACCACCTATAAATTCAACATACTATATGCATAAGTGGGAAATGTTGCACATTCAAATGTTATATGTATTCCAACCAAATGTGACCTGCAAAGCGAACCACCAATAATGCTTTATCTGTTTACAGGAACAAACCGTTTAGTATCCGTTTAGTACCATTTAACGAATCATGTAAAAGTGTGAAAATGCTTTTACATTTAGTTTACAAAAATCTTGTGTCCAATTAACAGTTTGAGCAAACCGTTTAAGCATCTCCCTCATCTCAATTGGTATTTTCTGTTGTTGTTTTACTTATTAATCAAAAATTCAGCCTTTCGTCAAAGCATTTGCTTGGTTGAGAATTTGTTTATTTCCCTATGTGCTTTTTCGGAATCTGGCAAAATTTGATATTTTCATACAGTTTTTACACTACTGTTGTTAACAATGGTCTCCATGAGCCATATTATCTGCTGACTAATAACTTGTTTACATTGCATTTGTCTAAGTCACTGGGGATGTTTAACTTGGGTCAAATTCATCAAAATTCTGAAGCAAAAAAAATTGATAGCCAACTTAATGTCATCAACCCATACCCTGTTCTCTGATAGAGTATGCTGTTCCAACCAATCAGAGCATGTGTTATACCAAAACTCTTTTATAAACTCTGATATAACTTGGGTTTTTGACCAATCAGAGCATGCGCAGGGTCCTATCTACAGTATATTATAACAATAAAAAAAAAAATGAAATATTAAGTACTACAGTACCGCTCAAAGGTAAGTTGACAGTCTCTCGAAACTCGATACTCGCAAAACTCGATCCTTGATCCTCGATTCTAGAAAACTTCGATGATCGAGGCTCGAGTCGAGTTTCGAGACGTTCGGGGCCGTTCAAGAATTTATCGAGACCCTTCAAGAATTTATCGAGTCGGGTTTCGAGACTTTTGAGTGGAAAAAACAAAGGACTTTTCGCACGATTAAATTTTGACACGTCTTAAACTTTAGCTTTATTGGAAGATCTATTTTGAATTCAGGTCCATGATATTTCTCGCTGAATTTGTTTATCAGAAAATTTGTTACGGAGCTTTTCTGTCTTTAACCTCTTTAACTGAAATCTTTCTTGGATGAGTAAGAGTTTTACAAAATAATGGCTAAGAAAACGTGTAACTACCTCACGACTTTGTTGTTTCGGCTGGTAATACAGTCATGTAGACTTCACGGCGTCGGTTTGCGCCCAAGTGCCCAAGATATCAGGTTTCTTTTCCCTTTTCCTTTTTCCCTTTTTCCCTTTTACCTTTTGGTGAATGAACTTAACATCTTTCTAAGAATCTTTAACATATTATTGCATTGAGACAGTTTACTTTGGGAGCCCAAGGTCATTATTTTTCACGCGAAATATCCCTCATGCGTGTGTTTAAAAATAGATTTCACTGAGTTTGTCGAGCCGTGCCATGAGAGAATTATTTTGTCTTCGCTTTTAAATTTATTTCTAAATCTCTAGTCAAGAATTGGACGATTTGCGTGTGCTTTGATCCAGCTTGTCGTAGGAGTGAAACGCTCTGATGTGTAGGGAATACTCTTCAAAGACACGCACGCACTTTTTTTTCGAGAAATTTTATTCATCTATGAAAACGCAATTCGCATTACACGGCCTTGCGCATGTGAAATCATTCTGTGTGGTAAAGCTGAGAAAAATATCAATACTCATGTACTTGCAAATCATTTTGGCCAAAAGCGATAACATTACAAGTTAAAATTATTGTATGTCAGGCGGATTTCGTAAGGTAAAACATATTTTTTCGCAGTTAGCGTTTGTTTACGTTTTGGCGGCCGGTTGAAGTCGCGCAAATGAAAACAACACACTCGCTTCGGGTTGTAGTCGCGCAAAGAATAAAACACTCACTCACTCCGCAGGTAAAGCTATAAATGCATATGGCTGGAACTTTAGTTTACTGTCTTCGAGTTATCAGCTTCAGTATAGATATGCGAGCCGCATGTGCCTTGTAGAAAATGCACAACACGAAAGAATATTTACATACATTCAAAGCAGGTTTGCGCGAACAAAGCCGTGCGTCAATTGTTTTATTCATCGCTATTGTTTTGTTTTCGTGAATTACATCGTTTCCTCGAAATTTCTGTTCGAGATCCTCGAAAATTTCTTCGAGTGTCTCGAAACTCAAAACTCAATCCTCAAAACTCGATTCTCGATCCTCGAAACTCGAGCCTCGAAACTTGATTCTCAATTCTCGAAAACTTCGAGGATCGAGAATTGAGTTTCGAGTCGAGACTGTCAACTTACCTTTGAGCGGTACTGTACGTACAACAACTAACCTGAGTTCCCTGGGGAACTGTCTCTGAAGGTCTTGCACCATTGTAGATATTAAATCTGCCGAAAAAAAGGTTAACCAATGCTAATGCTAATAGTTTGTGAACTAATACAGACTTATGTAATGCCTGCTCTTCCTCATCAGAAACAAACTCAAATACTCAGTTTAACATGGTGTTCACTTAATTCAGGTTTTACACATGAAAAATCCCAATATTATAATGAAATATTGCTCAGACATACATTACCGGTCAAATGTAAGTTGACAGTCACTCGAAACTCGAACAACTCAACTTGATCCTTAATCCTCAAAACTCAAAAACTTCAAGAATGCTCCAGTCAAGTTTCAAGACATTCAAGGTTCTTTGAGAATTTATCATGACTGTTCCAGAATTTGTCAAGTTGAGTTTCCAGACTTTCGAGCAGAAATAACAGTAATTTTCACACAATTAACTTTTGACATGTTTGAATCTGAAGGAAAGCATATTTTAGCTTTCTTTACCGGCAGATCTATTTTGAGTTCAGGTCCATGATTTCTCTCCGAATTTGTTTATCAGAAAATTCATTATAGAGCTTTTCTTTCTTTAACCTCTTTTACTGAAATCTTTCTTGGATGAGTTTACAAGATAATTGCTAAGAAAACTGGTAACTATCCCATGACTTTGTTGTGTTTCGGTCAGTAATACAGTCATGTAGATTTCAAAGCGTCAGTTTGCACCGGAGTGCCCAAGTTATCAGGTTTCTTTTCCCTCATTAGAAGTTTTTTTACCTTTTAGTGAATGAATTTTACATCCTTTTAAGAATCTTTAACATATTGCATTGAGACAGTTTACTTAAGGAGCCTAAGGTCATTATTTTTCGCACCAGATTTCACCGAGTTTGTCGCATCATGCCATGAGAATACTTTTGTCTTTGCTTAATTTATCTATAAATCTCTAGTCACAAATTGGCTCATTTGCATGTGATTTGATCCATCTTATCATAAGAGTGAAATGCTCTGATGTGTAGTAAATACTGTTCAAAGATTCACATTCTTTTTCAAGAAATTTTATTTATCTATGAATACACAATTTGAATTGCACAGCCTCGCAGATGTGAAACTACTCCGTGTGGTATGTAAAGTTGAAAGAAATATCAATGCTCATGCACTTGCAAATTATTTCAGCCGAAAGCAATAACATTACCGACCGCAAGTTAATATGTCAGGAAGATTTCGTAAGGAAAAACATATTTTTCACAATTAGCATTTGTTTACATTTTGGCAGCCAGTTGAAGTTGCGCAAATGAAAACAGCACACTCACTCCAACAGGTGAAGCTATAAACGCATATGGCTGGAACATCAGCTTGCTGTCATTGAGTTATCAGCTTCAGTGTAGATACATGTAAGCGAGCCGCATGTGCTTTGTAGAAAATGCACAACATGAAAAAATAATTGCATACATTCAAAGTAGGTTTGCATGAATAAAGCCACGTGTCAATTGTTTTGTTCATCGCTATTGTTTTATTTTTTGAGAATTGAATTGTTTCCTCAAAATCTCTGTTCGAGAGCCTCAAAAAATTCTTTGAGTGCCTCAAAACTTAGAAAACTCGATTCTTCATCCTCGAAAATCGAAACTCAAGCCTCAATTCTCAATTCTCAATTCTCGAAAAAAAAAATCATGTTTCGAGTCAAGACTGTTAACTTACATTTGAACGGTACTGTAGCTAACTGCCTATAAAAACAATCCAGGAAAAAGTGCACAACCATGCAAATTTATGCATAAGCTGTCATGATGTTAAATTTAAACTTAACTTCCATTAAGTACTGCATTTCTGACAGCTTTAATGAAACTATAAAACCAGGTTTGATTCAAACATAGAAATTGGATGATCTATTGGATTGGAAAATACCCATATCCAGCCACAGACACCTTACATATTATTAACCCCTTGCCTTATGGAAATTCTAAAATGCTCTACCCCCCATGCCTTTGGAATTCCAGTCTCAAGAATCCCTCTAGCCTTTGGAATTCTAAAATGCTGTCTGTATCATAGGTATGTATATTTTTTGGGATCACCATTTAAGTGTACATGCAAACTTCAAACGCAGTGCACAATTTTTGATGGGCATACATTTCAACTTTTAAAATTCATTGACAGTAGTGCATTTACCATATAGCTGTTTTAGATAGCAAAGTTACAATTCATTCCAACATTGTGCATGTCCAGAAAATATTGATACCTTCCCCACGGAAGGGACTTTTTTCCAAGAGTCTTAGAGAACACTCCACCCCCCAGCAAATTCTAATCCCTTCTGTGGAGGGTATGGATATTTTCTGGAGCTGAAAATTGCCACTTCAGAGATTCTCTTAAGACATCATCCTCACATTGGGAAAAGAGGAATTCATCTCACAAGAAACACAACAGGATGGTCATAACTTTCTTTAGAGCAGTAGTGTCTCACCTGGACATGGGATTAAAGACCAAAGAAAGAAGATCCAGAAGTGGGAACCAATCCTGCTCCAGTTTCGTCACACACAATTCCACAAGTTTCTCTGTATTCTTCAGAATTGCTTTCTGTCAGATCAGTTTAAAATGTGGTTAATAATTAGCATTGTGGAATTCCAGCCAGTTATAAACCCATTGACGCCTGAATGAAATTCCCCACGACCCACCCCTAATTCCCTGGCGTTTTTGGGGATTTTTTCAGAGCGAGCAATTACATTTGAACGTAGCTGACTGCCTATAAAACAAACCACAAAAATAAACCATAATTATGTGCAGTAACCACAGACACAAGAGCAGGTTTCAAGACTTGTTTCTTTTAAGTTGAATAAATAAGGGGTCAAAATTATGAAAAATATTAGCAACATGATGTGAAAACAAGAAATTATATTATTTCTTTACCGCGCACCGAACTGTCCCACAGAAGCTGAGAAAATTGACTTAAATATTTATTTATGGACTTTAGAGGACAAAAACAAAACCAAATACAACAGAATTTCATTCTTGTACTATAACAGCTAACATTTGAGAAAACAACGAAAAATAAAAGTGAAGAACTCATGTAAAAATCAATCTAAAAACAAGAAATCGAGTAATTTATTCACTGTTGAACGAAATATTATGGCAATGTGAAAGAGAGATGAAAGTCGTAAATCAAAAAGACAAAAAAACAAGCCAATTATTTAAGATCAGTCACTGTGTTTAATTAAAGGTTACTTAGTTCTTTTCTCAGCAGTTCTGTAGTAGCTGAATAAGACTCTAAACAATATTTGAACAAAGGGAATAAACTAAATATTAAACAAAACGCCTGGTCGCTGTAAATTAAATATATGCAAAAATCCAACATGCAAGTTACTGCCCACATTTAAAACTAAAATTCCAAAAACAGGAAACCAAATAAAAGAAATGTGAAAGTTCAATAACAATAAATGTCAATTGAAGCTCAGACGAAGAAACCTATTTAAAAGTAAAAAAATTGTTCAAAAATTCGCAGACGTGCTTTGCTGCATGACCGCATGTTCAAATCATTCTCACACTAGTGCTAAAGCTTGAGTTCTTGCCGACTGCCTTTACTCATATTAACGACCGTGGCTTTACCGATCGTTCCAAAAGTTAAATTCGACATCAAAGTAATAATGAAAATTACCACTTTTGTTTCTTTTAGTCTGAAAAGCTGATTTAAATCTCCGATCTGTCATCAAAACGCACTTGAAAGCAGTCCGATCTTCATGTTTTCACGGCAGTTGTAGGAAGAAAAACTTCTTCACCAGAAAGTTGGAAGGACTCTGCTCCCCTTGATCCTCCATTCCGAGGCCACCTAAACATTAATTTGTATTTTTCCTTTCCATTTTAAAGCCCAACATAGTAATTTATCCATGTTAGGAATGAAAACAAGACCTTGGAAGTTTTTGGATTTGGCCCGCTACACACCATGATTACCTGCACTTTTCGAGTGCACAATTTTAAGAAGAAAAATCATCTTTCTAGAGCCCCTAAAGTCCTCTAAAAATATGCTCAGAAAGTCCATTCTTACTGGTTTATTTGTCCCCAAAAACAACAGGAGAACCAAAAATTAATATCTTCAGGGAGGGTAAGAAAGGCAATTGTCCCCAGGTGCTTTTTGTCAGGCGGTTACAGTTGGCACAGGGAAATGGAGGAGTTTTTCGCACAGGCGGTTACGGGCGGTGTCAGTGGGTAAATTATATTTACAGTACCACTCAGAAAGATGCAAACCAAATTTCGTGGTAATAATGCATTAACAACACGAAGAGTTAAACGCGCGCACACGTAAAAAATGCGTCCACAACATAATCTAAATCATTACCTGCGCGATTTATTTTCATACATTCCATCACTAATGAGATAATATTATTTCATCTTTTTGAACCATACAAGTCCTTCAGTTTTGAGACATTGAAGCGGTCAAGAACAACAATAGCTAATTAGGCTGCAAAATGCACCATAAACAAGTTGTTTCAAATAAAACTTTGGCACATCATTGAAAGCAACTTAACGATAGCATTGGTTTCTCCAATAATGAAAGATTCCTCATGTTTGCTAGTTTTCCTTAACTCAAGATATGTAGTCTAGAAAAGACAATTGACAAGACCAGCAAGTCTTTCAGTTTTGATTTTGAGACATTAAAGTGATCAAGAAGATTTTCGCGACACTTAATAAGGCTGCAAAATGCAGCGTAAACAAGTTGTTCCAAATAAAACTTTGGCACATTTTCCCCATATCCTCAATACTGAGGACATTGTTGTTGAACAGTATCGCCAGAAAGTATTTAACAATTGCTGTGGTTTTGCTTTGGATGATTCTGATCTTGATCACATTCTCGTCTTGGAAATGACCAGTCATGCCAAAAAATTTCTTGCTTGTTTTCACTTGATTTTTTCAAGTTTATTCTTCATCTTGTCATTACATGCTGGTTTTCCTACCTTGTCATTTTTGTCCAGCCTTGACAGAAAACACACATTATAGAAATTTGAGGGTCCAAAAGAATCAAAATTCCGAGTACGTTCATTGTAATCTCCTAGTTTGCTTACCACTGAAAACATACATGTTCATTGTATCTGTGTAACAAGACCTAACAAAGGGGGTGATTTTGCTTTTTTAAAATGTTCTCACCAATATTGTATGGCTGATGGATTGCTTTGCTATGTCTATGATCTTTACTTGGCTAGTTCCCAGTGTACTTCTATTTGAAGGGATAAAATCTTACATCAAAACATCCTCTGTTTCCTTGTGGTGTCTTTAAACAATAACTCGTATGTCATCACCAGCTGGCCCCTACATTTTATTAATCGCCAGCAAAAGTCTTTCAGTTAAAAGCATGAAAAGTTGGTCCCTGGTTAAAAAAATTGCTTGCGTTAATGACCCCCTCCCCCCCAGCAGAGCTCTGCATAGTCTACCACTCAGAATTACATGTACTTGTAATCTTACTAGGAATTATTGGATAATGGCTAAGGGTCAGCTGCTGACTGAAAGCCGCCAATTAACATAAGACTTGGGTAGACTTTACAGCTGCCAAGGCTAGAGCTGGGCTTGTTAATGAGCCAGGTTAGTGTTTCCATAGCTACATCCCTAAAAAGAAACATAAAGAAGTTAAACTCACATGAATGTCATACTTCCATCCATTGACGGCCTCGTCATTGAGAATTTTATGAAATGATGTGGTTAATCCATCCCTGAAGAACCTCTGACACTCTTCACTCTTAGTATCCAATCCTGTTAAATTAAGAGGCACACCATTTGATTCACCTAAGATACACTGAGCTTGCTATTACACTTTATAGTTCACCACAACATTTTCTCCAAATCATGTGACGCAAAACTGTTCATCTGCAGAGAGACACTATCAGCCCACAGTGCCCATCTGCCAAAAATACCTGGATAGATAGTACTCATCCATGAAAATCTTTTATGTTAACAAGCAAGCTGGTAAATAATAAACAATGGAAATTCTATTAAGTGGGTTTTTGTCTTTTTCAAATTCTACATTTGGATGTTACAACTTCATCTTAAAAAGTTGAAAACAATTCGATATAATTTTTGAACTGGTGTGCAGAAAAAATTTAGTGGTGAACAATAAAGACAACAGAGTACTCAAGACTCGGAACTTTCCACATCTACATTTTAATTGAGTCAGTAAGGTCTTTGGGACATCACAAAAACTTTAAATATGGTATAATATAATAGGTTGTAAAATTTAAAGAGAATTGGCCTGGTAGTTGCCCCTTGGAAATTTGATGTTCTTAAAACTAGCATATTTACCCTTTAAGCTTTGCTTCTCAGGAAAATATTTGAGAGAGGACATAAAATTTCCATAGGGCAACTATCAGCAGATATTTCCCTGACAGAAACACTATTGTTTAAGTAGAGCAGAGCCTTCTTTAGTTATCACATAATGCTACAATAAACTATCTGAAAAAGCAAGCCTGGCTTTGGCTGTTTGAAGCTGGGCTAATGGACAGCTAATTAAAATAAAGGAAGTTACAGTACTGCTCAGAAATACGCAAACATCGCAAACGCATTGTTAACAAACACCCAACACATTAAAACTGTCTGTGCGTTCTTGCCAACGCATTAAGGACACGCGTTTTCGCCAATGTGTTGGCGTTTGTTATTCATAACCAACATCCCTTTTGTGATGCATTGTTATGGTGAACAAAGGACTATAGCTCAAACAAATGTGTGATTTGTAAATCCACACAATGCGAAATTCAAATCAAACTACAGCGAATTAACAAGTTGAAAATTTGACTGTTCGCAGTACAGCTTTGTGCTGCTATCACTGAAACAAGGTGCCTTAACCTTGATAAGATGACAAACAAATTCGAAAACTTTCGCACCAAACCATCACAGAACTACTGAAACTTTGAACTCGCTAACCCGAATGCAGCAACTAGTTATTTCAAGTGTACAATTCTTTCACACCTTCCGTTGAGTCCCTTGAGCATAACTGTAACTTGCTTTGATACTAAATGATTTCAAAGGTATAATGCGGCACAAGTTTTAATTATTGATTATTCATTCAATTTTTTTATCATTCCTTATACCACAGAGATAGACATTTCAAATCACGACATTTGAAATAAACAACAGATTGAAAGCTAGACGAATTCAGTTAACCCCGCACCTAATACGCAACTTGGGACAAAAGTTGTAAATTATGCAACAAAGAAAAAAGCCTAGTACATATTTTGCATTAAGGAAAACTAGGCAAACATAACAAATCAACAACAAAATGCTTTTCTTTTTTTGGAGAAATCAATGATATTGCTAAGTTGCTTTCAATGATGCACCACAGTTTTATTTGAACCAACTTGTTTACGCGGCATTGTGCAGCCTAATTAGCTATTGTTTTCTTCAAGCACCACAAAAATCTTCTTGATCACTTTGTTGTCTCAAAACTGAAAGACTTGTATGTATGAAATATCTCATTAGTGATGTAATGAATGAAAACAAATCATGTAGGTAAGGATTATGTCATGGACGTAGATAACAGCTGGAAAAAGAGAAGTGATCCACTGTTGGTCTTGTCAATTGTCTTTTCTAGCGTCAGCAAAAAAATTTTTCATCCAGCCGTATCATTTGAAACGGCTTTTGGTCAAAAGTGCAGAACACATTTTCGCAAATGAATGAATTAAAAGTAACACTGTGTAAATTTAAATAAACGCCGTGTCAAGTTTTTTTGAACAACCCTGCCCATGAATAGACCATTTTACAGTTCTCTGCTCAGTGACATGGCCCCTGAATGGCAAAGAGGCTGGAGGTGACCTTGTTTTGATACAGACTTCAGTGCTTTTGTTGTGTAAATCAAGTTGTTCTAATGCTAATTTACATGACAAAAGCAGAGAGGTCTGTATGAAAGCAAGGTCACCTCTAGCCTCGCTGCCATTCAAAGACCAGGTCTCATAACACACAACTGTAAAATGGCCTACTGAGATTTTTCTAGTGCGCCAAAGCTAAAACCAAACCATTATTTCACTTGGCATTTTAAAACAAAATCAAGTACCCTTAACTGTTTAACTGTGGCGTCCTTGACGATCGCTTGACAGTTGCTTTTCTAAGAAGAAATGAAGTGGTTTTTTGTGTTAAAATTCTAAAATAATTTCAGACTGCTGGGTATCTAGGTTGTGGGAAACACTTCACAAATGCAAGGTGTCTAGACATGATGATGATCATAACAAATAAAAACTTCCTGATGCTGTTGTCTTTTTCACAATACCATTATCTTTTTCAAAATGCAAATCACTTTATCCGTAAGTGGGAGGAATCAAAACAGACAAAACAAAATGATATAGATTATGTAGCCACTGCAATATTCAACCAGAACGAAAGAATTAGAACTTCATGACGAACAATAGCCAAGCTCATACAAAGTGATGCAGTAAGAAAAACGCTAAAAACATGAAGTCTTTACACTGCCTAACAAAGCAAAACATGTGCATGCGTTGAACCCTTCGTGTTGTTAAGCCATTATTAATGCAACTTTCGGTTTACATATTTATGAGCGGTACAGTGGAACCTCGATTTAACGAACCTCTATTTAACGAAGTCCTTGATATAACGAACAATTTTCTTCAGCCCGGCCAAAATTACAGTAAAATGTATGGAGCAAAACCTCAATATAACGAACCTCGATATAACAAAATCCTCGTTATAACGAACACAATCCAGACGCCCTAATGTAAAATATACCTCGATATAATGAATAAATGTCAACATGTGACGAAAGATGACTGCGAAACAAACTAACAAGGATGACATTTCTTTAATCCTGTAACACGAGGGCAACAGGCCATTACTGACAGCTGTTTACATAATTTCATACAAACATATAAAAGCATCTACATTTCGACTTCATCCTCTTTGTCTTTTATGAGTTCTATTAACTTCTTTATCTTTAATCGCTTCTTGTGGCATCTCTTATGCTTATTTGCAACCAGTTGCAGCCGGCACAGTCATTCGAGGGGTGGTTTTTGCACTGCTGGTTGACCCAGCTATAAATGGGTTTAAGTGTACATGAAATGAAAAATAATCTGTGCGTATTTGGATGGCTTTTCAAAATACAAAAGAATGGCATTTTTTCTTTTTGTAATATTTTTTTTTCGTTTTGTGTTTTTGCAGAAAGTGTGAACAGCATAAGGTAAAGGTACAGTACAGCTCAGATATATCCAAACCAAAATATATGTAGTTAAGTGTCTTGCCCAAGAACACAACAAATTTCCCCCGCCAGGACTCAAACCGCTCGGACCGCTCAATCCGGAGTCGAGCACACTAACCATGAGGCCACTGCGCTGCAAGTCCTAAGGTGTACAGCTAAAATGGTAAAATACTGAATAAACAATATCTTCGGAAATATTGAAGTATTCTTTAAACTTGGCACAAAACATGTGCATCACAAAAGAAACCAAATGACACCCATAGATTCATTGCCATGGTAACTATCTTGGCTCCAGGCTCTTTCTGTTCTTTCTCTTTCTGTCAAAAACCAAGTATCACCATTTTCAACCCCTGAAAGTAGGACGGAGGGTCCTGCTTGGACCTGACATGATTAACATATTAGATTAGATTGTCTGGGTAAATGGTCTTTGGTTGAGACAAAAACAAAAACTAGGCATTTCAGTTTTTATTAAGACAGGATCAGCAGCAAAAGCATTGTCATGGCAACAGCACAAAAGGAGTCATTTTGTAATGAACCTTTTTGGTGCCAAGTTTGAAGAACACTGCTTCAATATCTCCAGAGGCTGTTGCCTAAGAAAAGTTTTAAGGGGCCCTTCCATGAGACACTAATATGGTCTGATATAACCAAATTCTTGAAATAAAGTGTTCAGCTAAGTGATCAGGTCATGACTGAGAATGAATACTATTTATGGTCAAACAAATTTAGTAATTGGTGCACCCTTCAAGTGTTGTAGCTTTTTTTGCAAAAATTTAAATTGCCGCTTTTGTTTTTAGGTTTTGCAATTCTATTTTAACAATTCTAACAACCTGGTCTTTTCATACCACCCATTACTGTACCACCTAGATACACGTTCATACCACAACGTACTCATGTTCATACCACTTAAACATACATTCGAAATAGCACAGATTTAGAGTATCTGATAGAGATTTTAGATGTATAGCATGGTTTTAGTGTGATTTCTTTACATAAAGGATATCACAGAAGAAGTTCCGGAGAATAATTATCCACCAAATAACACTCTTATCTTCACGCGAGCAAGTTATTGTGTGACAACAACAGTGTGAAGACTTGTGTCAATCGGTCAGACTTTTTTTGAGAAACTCGGCTTTCAAGACAAGATCTTAGCAAAGAAACAATTCTTTTTATTTCTTGCAAAGTTTTAGGGGAGTCTTCACACTGTCTTGAAAGCCTAGTTTCCCAAAAAAATCTAAATGATTGACACAAATCTTCACACTGTTGTTGTCACACAATAACTTGCTCGCGTCTTTGAAGTTCTTCAGTCATTGGCGATGCTTACCTTACTTTATTCCCCTCTAAATCCCCCAAAATCCCCTAAAACTTTGCTATGATTGATGAACAAAAAAAAAAACAAATCTAACTTGGTGAATTGTTGACAAGGTTGAGGAATTCGACCCACCGCAGCGAACTCGCGGCAAAACACTTCCACAAAGATGAGGTTTTACCGCATTCTAATGGGTTCTAATGGGTACTTTCAGGCGGTACTGTATATACAAATGTGCTACACAACATATTTGCTCCTATGCCCTACCCAAATTCATTAGCTTTGCATGTACCTCTACAGCTTTCCAATAGACCAGAATGCCAACCTTGCCTAAACACCTTTACATGAACACACTCACAATCTACGATTACTTCTAGTTATTATTATTATCATTATCATCATTAATGTTAATATTGAAACACTACTGATAAAAGTAATGAAAAAGTAGAACAAAACATTTTTAGCTGTTTAGACCAACATGTACACATTTCAGTAATGAAGTGGGAATCATCCCCTAGATCTGCCACTTATTTCTATATCATTACTTTCCTATCACTTTACACTTAGAGCATTTAAGGTTTTCATTCCTTTTTTCACGCTTCATGACCTAATTAGGAGTGATAGGTGACATGCAAAAGTGAATTAATTCAAGAACACAACTGCAGAAAGCATGTAAACAAAAATGCTAATGACAACTCTTGTAATTCTATAGGTGGAAGCCATTCCGCCTTGAAAAACGCAATGCACTATGAGAATAATTGCACTCAACTGTTCTATTAACTTTTATCAAAAAACTTTTTTTACTATATAATTTGCACAGTTTTAAGATTTTAATATCATTTTTTAGGAAATGTTAGATTTTATAGTGAGGGTTTTGTTTTGCTTAAAAAGAAAAAAAAGTGAAAAAAGTGGCGCTCTGAAGGTATTGTGTAACCTTAAGTGAATTAATTCCCTTTACCTGCTTGGCAAAGTTTGATGGATGCTTCCAAAAGTACCTCCAGTTCTCCTTTAGGAAGAACAGGCACCACCCAGCGTGGTCTGTTGATCATTTCATCCAGTTTAGACAGTTCAGAAAGAGGAAATACTACTTCATCACTCTGCACAGCAGAGTTCTCATTGTCAGGTTGTTGATTTGCTTCACTTAACTGGCCCCCTTGCTGTGGGGATGGAGTACTGTTTGGGGCCACCACATCTCCATTGGTCCCTCCACGTACAGATATTGTCATTTTGGTGCAATGGAATGTCAAGTGTAGCAACCATTGATGTGTCCAAACATTAATGCAGTATATAAGAAAATATCTCTTTTCCTAGCCACAGTAAAAAAATATCACCACTATTCGTTTGCATAGGTACAAGTATGTGGACGTCCTGCAACCATAAAAAGGTATCACCAGTTCACTCTCAATGTAGCAATCAGATAAATACTTGAAAGAATATTAACTATAAACAGGTGAAACAGTCTCAGATAGTACAGAGACCGATGTAAAACTCTGACAAAGAGAAATCACTGAGGTCCTGACCCTGCCATTCACACCCAGTATTGGCCCTAGAAGTCAACTGGGGCTTTTCTCCTTGCAGAATATAAAAAGACAGTAACAGCATGTATGTTTCATGACAATATGATTTCAGTCAAGGTCTAAAAATAAATGTCATTCGTCAAAATAATTTTCTTCTGTTGTTTTACATCGATTTTTGTTGATTTTTGAAAGTTCAACAACACATTGAAGTAACCAATGTAACAATTTTACTTTTCACACAAATGACTGTAACTTAATACTTTTGTTTTTCTTACAAAGGTGTCTGGCATAATAAACTTGTTTTCTTGGAAACACACAGAAGATGTACTAGTTTTTTCATTGCTGGGTATAAACAGTAACAAGTAAATGGTAACAATTTTTTCGCTAAAGTAATTGGGAAAACTAGTACATTTCATTAAAGGATAGACACATTAAGGAGTTACTTGCACTTTAAAATTGAAATTGAAAACATGCCAAAATTGGTTTTTATGTTCCATATACCATGAAGTTAAAAGATCTTTATAAATGTATTTCTGTATGTAAAGGCAAATTCTTAGGGAATCCGAGAAGAAATATCTTTTCCTTCCTTTCCCACAAAATGCTTACATTGGCAGTTAATTCAAGATTTAAGGCTAATTATCTCAGAAAAATCCATGGTTACCTCTAGTATTCTTTGTGGATTCTTATAGCCCTAGCTAAGACCTACTTTTTACGACTAGTTTGCAGAATGCAAAATAGGAATTAAGTGAGCGAGCGCGAATTCACTCGCTTGGTCATTCGCTCAGTCAGTCAATCCTTCCTTCCTTGAGTCATAGACTTTTGTTTGTATTTCCACTGACCAATGTACAACTTGACTTGACGAAGAGAAAAATGTTGTCGAATAATTCGGCAAATGTTAAACTTAGTGAAATAATAATGAGATAGATTTCAGGTATGTCAAGGGCATGGGGTGTGCGAGCATTTTTCTGTTTTGAGTTTTCAAAAATAACCTACAAAGCATTTGTTGTCATTGTTATGAACTGAACACAGGAAGTGTGGGTTTTCTTATGTTGATAATTGATATTAATATTGAGAAAATGATAAATGGGAAGCACTAATAAGCATCTTGGTTGAAAAAAAAAAATAAATAAATAAATAACACGTCAGAGGGGGAAAAAGAAAAGAAAAAAATTAGTGTGGTTGCACTCCTGATGTAAGTTGAACTCCCACCCTCCTGCCTTGAAGTACAGAAACCCAACACATTGAGCTAACTTGCATTTACTGTAAACTGTCATTAAAAACAATATATAAAAGTGACGGAGAGCATGACACGCCGCTGATATCTGGTACGACCACTGTAGGCTCAAATAACAATCACACTGCGAATGCACTGCAAGCGACAATGAGAGCAACTATCGACTCTTCCATTGCTGTACAAACAGTAGTTTCAAGATGGAAGTGGCTGGAGTATTTTTAGCAAATCACTTTTTTTACTGGCTATACTTTCTATTCATCCCCAATCCAGAACTAACATATTTTGGACAATAAGAATCTATGCAAAATAGTTGTTGTCTCAAAGAGACCTTTGATTCCATATGGTCCTAATTTGGCAAAAAGACCTAAATATTTAGTGGTTATCATCCTTAAGAATGGGGTTACACAACTATAGTTTCTAAGTTTAGGTCACAACTAAGGCTAGCAGCAGACCTAAGCAAAACAGCATTATCATAGTGTTGAATACAACTGAGAATGTATGTTTACATGTTGCTTTCAATGACATCTCTCAGACACCCTTACTAAATACACCGTAATTTCAATTTTCAGTAATTACTTGTCTAATTGTGACTACTGGAATATACTTTAAAAATTCCACATACACAAACAAAAATTAAAACAAGACGGCCAACATGTGTTATGTAGAGCCTGACGATGTGATCGATTGGAACAAGTGAAATTATGTTAGTAAAGAATAGATGATTTCATCGCATATTGTAAAAACAAACCCAGCAAATTTCAGCCGTACAAATTGGAACGTACTAAAGCTTATGCCTTAATGAATCACCATAACTCTGACCTAAAATAAAAACGATTTCAAAAGTTTCCTGCTGTTTTTAAAACTGACAGGAAATGCAAGTAAGCTTACATGCAAAGTTGAAACTGCACAACGCTTCCAATCAAGACAACATTACCCGCAAAGAAGAATTCAAACCCTACCTCGTTTCACGGGAAGAATCTCACATAGCAGAAAATTTGTAAATCGATACAAACAAGACGATGGGTAGCTTGAGAATAATTTCCGAGCCCTTGTGTTCTGCAGATAACTCCAGTGTTTTGCATGTGGAGCAGAATCCTCCTTGACGGAATATTCATGCGCAGTTACTTCAGTAAGTCACGTGTTTGTCAGTCCCGAACTCGTTCCCATGGCCTTTCCATCCCCAGGGCAATCTCCTCCCCAGAGCCCACGTTAACCTTGTTCGGAACAATTCGGAACGGGGACGCGATTGTCCCTAGGCCCTGTACTAGGCTTTTGTACATTATGCTACCATTTTTTTTGAGCATTTTAGTGAGGCAAAAGCATTGAGCATTATTCGAGCATTTTAGTGGTACTTTCCCGGAAAATTAATTTTTTTTTCAAGAAACTAAAAAAGAAATTATTATTTTTATAAGAGAAAATGAAGACTAAAACTCAAAATTCACAAAAACGGAAATGCCACCCTGATAGAGCTACATTTATGAACTTTTTTATGTGTTGTTACTCGCAACACTTGTACGTTTTTGTAAGTTTTAACAGTTAACACCATAAAAATGCCGAAATAAATTTTAAAAAAATTATATAACAAGCATTATCCGAGCATTTTAGTGACTTTTTGGGGGGAGACCGAGCATTTTAGTGGGAAAATTGAAGCATTGAGGTGGAGCATTTTAGTGGGGAAACAAAAGCATAATGTACAAAAGCCTACCCTGTACTTCGGACAACCTCGTTCCTAGGGCTTTTCCCTTTGAAAATGTAAATTGGCCGCCGTAACGAGTTATAAAGCTGACGTTTCGAGCGTTAGCCCTTCGTCAGAGCGAATGGAGGGATTGTGGGTTGTGTGTGGGTTTATATGGAGAGAGTGGAGCTACGCTATTGGTTGGAACATAGTGACGAGAAAAACATGAATAAATCGGCACTCTTAATCCCATAGGTATCAACGAACGCTTTTCATTCTACTAATTTATTCATGTTTTTCTCGTCCTGCTCCTGCTTTTACCAAATTTTTTGCCTGTAAAGACAGACAAGAATGTTGTCATCGTTGTTTGTCCTCTGAACTCCATTATCGAGGACCAACTTAAAGTATTAGAAGAGAGAGTCACCGCTGATGTTCTCCAACTGGCCAGTGATGATCGAGAGGGTATAGAGAGTCTCTTCCGGCAATCTAAATGACAACGAGGAAACCGTGGACGTGGTAAAGCTAAAATGTCCAGATAGTATTTGCCTTATCCAGAGTCCCTTTTGAGCAAAGAAGGACGAGAGCTGATGAAAGGCAACGTCTTCAAAAGAAATGTAGCTACATGTGTAGTCGATGAAGCTCCGCCCCTCCCAATTCAGTCAAGGAACGAGGTTGGCGGGCGGGAGCCGGGAGAACTAACATCCTCGCTGATTGGGCCATTCATATGATCAGTCCAATACGAAAAGGGCTTTACGTGAAATTCAACAAATCAAAATCGCACATACACATATCCAAAAGAATCAATCTGATACGATAACTTCTAATGATTAGTTCTAGGTAAGAGTCAGTAAAGTTTAGGTAACCTGCGTAGCAGGCATTTAGCAGGGAAGGAGGAGGCAAATCGCGAATGGGGCTATGGTTAGAGGAACTCATAAACAGCTATTGTATTGTACTAATTTCAGCCAACCGATATTTTAATAATATCAATAATTGCGAAGTTTCTATTTTCACAAATTTACTAGTTTTAAATGTAACTAACGCTTGAAATTTTCGGCTAAAGCTGAACTTTTCGCTGTCTTTCATAGAATAGCAAAATAATGAAGCTGCTAGGGGCAAACGATATGTTTCTATTCTTTATTTGAGCGCTGGAAAATACATAATAGTTATTGCTCCCGCAGGGTTTTGGCCCAGAGGCCAAAACCCGAGGAGGCACCCTAGGAGTCCCCGCGTGTATATATACAAGAACAA
>OMLO01000872.1_pt1 | contig 21715 bp, 12 predicted proteins | sample 1674811 | NCBI WGS metagenome assembly OMLO01 (sample SAMN06265003, study PRJEB25207) | coral metagenome | isolation source: Coral host | place: Mexico:La Bocana,Puerto Morelos, Mexico | collected 2008-11-13 | reverse complement strand
ACGAGTCCCTTGGCAGGGACGAAACATACGTATGTAAGGCTAGCCATAATTATCCATTGTAAAATTCTTGCACTTTAATCAAGTTTATTTTTTCATTTGTAAAATCAATGTATTTTCCATGCCGAAAGGTTATTTCAAGAAAAAGATATTTGTAATGAATTATAAGTTTGTAGGTGTTACCAATTACAGAGTGTATGTCTGGTAGAATTTATGGTGAATTTTAGATTTTTTGATTGTTTTCGATTGAGTACAATTAGGCTCTAAAATCGAACGCCATCGAGCTATCTCATACAATTTTTGGGTTCGATTGTGTTCAAATACCGAACTGATCGTTCGATCAACCAATCCGGTTCGATTAAGCTCGATGACCGAACAGTTCGATTGGTAACGTTGAGGTGGTGAGCCAGGCAAAGTCAGTAACGGAGTTCTTTTGAAATTCGTTTCGTAAATGGATTCTGAATTCATTTTTTGCATTTGAACTAAAAATAAATGCAAAAGCGAAAAGAAAATGAGATCAATTGTCGCGAATACCACCAGAATAATTGGAATAAGAATCGGCCGGAAAACAGCCATGGCGGTGGATGTAAATAACAAAATTTCTGTATTGATTTCCTCTTTTCTGGCAGTGTACAAAAGTTGCTATAACTATGAACTGTACTTGAAATACCAGTTTACTAATGTAGAGAAATGGTAAATAGGTAATATTGAACTAGAATTGGAGTCGGATTACGAACCCAACATATAATGTTTATGCTAACTTTTTCAACATACGCCATTATTGACGTAACACGTTTTATTACGCTCAGTCAACTGACATGAAATCGACTTTCATCACACTGGAATATTTTCCATTCGTGCACAAGCCTGAATGGCCGAAGCATGTTCTTGTAACACAGGAACAATTTATATGCAGGTTTATGACCAAAGAAACATATCGTTATACGCTCAGTGATGGGATTGAACTTAGAAATTGATGAAGCCTAGTACGTCATTGAGATTTTTAATTAGCATCAACCGGACAAGAGTTTTGTATTCAGTATTATTCATATTAAGGACCACAGTAGAGCTTACTAGCTTTAACAGCTATTCTCATAAACTATCACGCTGTTGGTCATGGTGGTTTCTTTTTGGTTTCTCTTTTCGTTTTACAGTAATACGACCTCTTGACAAGCCAAAGAAAAAACGTCAGGTCTGGTTTAGCTGCCTGAAATGGGCGAGATAGCCCTGCTAAAGTTTTTGTTAAGCCATGACATTCTTCACCTTGTTTTTGCCTTTTTGTTATCAAAATTTAATACAGCCGTCGGTGTTTTAGATAATTTTCCGTCTCATATACATAATTTGCATTTCAAAAGGTCCTAAAATTATCCGGCTATTAAAAATTGTTTTAAAAGACATGAAAAGAGCAAAGATTTTTCCTCTAGCTTATCTAAGTGTAGTGCCGGCTTTCTCTGATGCTTTTGTTGATTATTGGCCATAAAGACGATCCTCAATTAAACTGATTATATTTGGAGAAGTAAAAGAAGGAATGGTTTTTTTTCGATTATTTAAAGGGTTGAATATGCGAATTTTATTTTTCCAACAAAATAAAAATAGCGAGTAAAGGAACTGCTAGATGTAAATATGCAAGACACCCATAGGTAAAACCGCTGTTAGAAATGAATATTTTTATTTAATCTTCTTTGGAACACGGAGGGGTACCAAGACAAACACGGCAAAAGAAAATGAAATCCTCAGTTTCTTATGCTATAAGGTGTGCGACATAAAAATAAGTAAATTAATAACGTCCTCCTGTAGAGCTCAATTTTATTGACGCTCCTTTTGTTCGTGCTAATTTGTGTCCGGTAGTTGATTTTCATTATTGATTCTGTTCAAAAGTTTCTCGGCGGAAATATAGACTGAGGTTGATTATTCCAAACAATACGCTTGCGTCAGTAAGTTCATTTATCACAACTTACAGCCCGAAAACACACGAAAGAACGATAGCTATTTTTAAACATAAGATTCACTGTTTAACTTAAACCAAAACTGAACCTGCAAAATCACACGCACAATAAAACTACACGCAAGAATACATTGAGTGCCCTTCGAGTGGTGAGCAGAAAGTGTATTAATGTTACGTTTTTCATTTCAAATCAGGATAGCACAATATTTTCTTACTTTAATTAATAATTTTCTTCAAAGAGAAATTTTATTACAAATTTGGTTGAATTTTTTTTCCCCCGAATCGCAATTAGTAACGACGAAACAAATGAGACTAGCTACAGAAAAGATAAGTCTCTTTAAGGGACATTTAAGACGTTTTTATAATTATAAGGCAGCAAATTGAAACAAGTTGTATCCTCTTATTTTTCTATCGCCATATTTCCGTACTCTTTTAAAAGCTGTTATCTCTAATTTGACACCAAGTGCCCGACTTTGGAAACTCACTGTCACCAATACTTATGAAAAATTGACAAAATCACTTTGTATTCGTTTTTTGACAAGTTTTTTCTAACTGACTTGACGTTTTGCCTTCTCAGTACAGGATAATCTCAGCTTTCACACGCGGATAATTTTCAATCAGGTTGGTTGCCGTCTTTTCGCTTTCTCTTATTCCTTACCTTATTTCATTCTGTGTGTATTTTTTACTAAGTCTGTTTACTGTGTCTCAATTCTGTTGCGCTTATTCGCAGCTTTTCCGTAACTTAGCATATTTAAGAAAGCCCACTCAGTTCATTTCTCTAATATACGGCGACTCCAAGCGACGATTTAGAATTAGATGCCTACCTAAATCTGGTTTGTTCATTTCTATGGTGTTTTTCAGTACATTTTGTCAAAGAAAGTTACTTCATTTGCTTCTGTTTCTTTACATTACCTCTCCGGTGGTGTTGACAGTTTTCTGTAGCAGCTGTCACCAGCTCATGTTCTGGCTCGTAACGTTCTGTACTGTACGTTTGAATTTGCTTTTGTTTTTGTTTTTGTTGTTTTTTTTTTTCTGGGGGGGGCTCCGTTTGAATTTTCAAGAGATGAAATCAACATCAACAGTTCAGTTTTGTTAAGGTCAGAAATTTCCTCGCACTTGTGAAGGTAAGAAAATCAGTCGATGTAAGTAAGATCCAGCTCTATATGTAAAAACGCTGAGATTAGTTGCCTCCCGTAGAACGATCACGAATAATTATTTTGCCGTCCAGTTTGTTGCTGGGATTACAAGAGGTGTCTAAGTTTTAATCATCGATTTGGTTAGCGCGTTTACTCAGCATAATTAGACATCCTTGATTGAAATTTTCCTCCATTCCCCTCCCTTCCACAGGTTTCGTCATCACTACGCCCAAGAAAACATAACAATAACCGGCCATTTTGGATTTTTGTCTGAGGAATACTCGGGCAGGGAAATTACATTATTATAGTGATATTATCGTTTTTTAAAAGCTCCGTTTTCGAACTGTTTTTCCGCCACTGACGCTAAAACTAGATTAGTGTGGACGGTAGAAATGACGCTGTGTTTTCACATTTCTCCGATGAAGAGTGAACAGAGCGAAAGCGGACGTTGAAAATATAAACTTGAGCCGCTTTTCATTGGTCATTGTCTATCTTTCTGTTTTTAGAGACTATGGTTAGTATTAGGAAGGGATATATATTTACCTCTTAAATTTTAACTGAGTTTTCTACTAACACGCGAAGAATTAAGTTCACCATTCATAAGTTAGAAAGTTCAAAGATGATCTTCATTAATTTAACACGTTAAGTGTAACTGAGCAATGTAGTGATCCAGTCATATGTACTTGTTTTGTTTCCCAGCAGCGCACAAAGCAAAACAACGTGATAGCAATGATTTTAATATTGCCAGCTTGCATTCTATTGGCTGCGACTACCTACACCATGACGTCAGCAGCCGTTATAACTGCTACTGACGGTAAGAATGAATAGTATTAAAGGCAAGATATAGTTACCCCCCGCTCGCGTGCCATCGTTCCATGCATACTAGACAATATTCTCAAGGTTATCCTTCAGAAGTTATTTTTGGATGTGGTATTCAGTCCTCCCGCGGATAAAGAGACCACTCGCGTTTCAGCGAGGAAAGTACTCTTCACTTGGGCAAAGCTCTTGTCACAGTGGCTTTTTGTTGCTCTCTTGGATTTCTGAAGTTGGGAGGAATTTCAAAGTAACCTGAGTTGAATAATCTTAAGAATAAGATCTATAAATGAAAAAGAGCATTATTTTTTAAAAAAGAATTGTAGGCTAATATAGTTTTCAGGCAGTAAAAAAAACAAAACAAAACAAAAGCAAAAAAAAGTCTTCACAAAAGATCTTGAAGCTTTCACTTTCGTGGCTAAAATTGTTTTACGGTAATATTATTTACGCCTAACGGCTTAATTTTTGGTCCGTTTTCCGGCTAATGGCCAACTACATGGAGACTCTCCTTTATCAACTGGTACAAGTTCAGGCTGGGTTATGTATCTCCATAGTACAAAAACGACTGTTCCCATCATCCAAGTAACACAAGAAGATTGATAAACTGTGTATTCGAGTCGTTATTTCGTATACAAAAAGAAATAATTATAATTGTCAACGAATATTACTTCCCAAGAAACACATTGGTTTATCAAAACGTTTTTCAAACTACTGATAACCGCTATGCATCTGGGCAGAGCGAGTTAGACTTTTCACAGTGTTTTCAAGTTTGAAGAATTATTTCATTATAATATTAAGGCTAACGGAATCCTTCCCGTTTTTTAAAGGACCTTAGTCAAGGTATTTTGAGTTGTTTTTACCATTACTTTTAAATTGAAGGAAAGTTAACCTGAAAAAAATACTTTATTGAGAAGGAAAAACACCAAAGAGATACGATAATAATAACCCATAAAGCGAATGATACACGATTCAACATCCATTCAACGTTTGTACGTTGTTGTGACTGAAACGTTGTTACGAAAACGATTGGCTGAAGCCTTCAACAAGCGACAACTTGTTGAACGGAATAAAGCCAAGCTCTATTTTCGTCAGTTCAACAACTTTCAACATGTTGAACGACATATTGCATCGTTCAGCATCACATGATACACTGTTCAACATTTGTTGAACAGAAGATGCAGTGTTTGTTGCTCAAAAAATGTTGCAGGAAGCGTGTATCATTCGTTTGAAGGAACAAGGATGGTGAAGATTGGCATGGATTACAAACGACGAACTTGAAAAATTTAGGCCAAACATTTCAAGATAAGCAAATCGCGACAACTAAAGAGATCTTATTTCGCAGGTTTTTGTGTGCACGAGGGTGAAAAATTCATTCCTGGAGCGCAGGTGGTCCTTCAGGATTGTCAGTACAAATGCAAGTGCGTTGCAAGTGAAGGTTATTCGTTCTTCATGTGTGAGCCTTTATGTGAGGAGTATTACGACTTCACGTGTGCTGACGGACAGGAACCCATCATGGAGCTGGAGGAGACTTCTGTCAACGAATGCAAGTGCCTCAAGTACTACTGCCCGAAAAGACTGTCTGTGGCCAACTTTATAGAGTAAGTGGTGTCTCACGATACTTTCTTTCTCCTTTTTCTTTTGCTCTCGTCGAGTAGCGTTTTTTAGTGATGTTTCCTGATTGTCGTTTGCAGAAAACATAACATACTCCTCCGTAATTAAAAGAAACGTTGTTCTGATCATAACCTTAATAACCTTAATATAAATCTCTAGATCTTTTCTTTAGACCTGACCTGAAGATATAGATGGAACTTCGGTTCCAAGTAAAATAAGATTGATTTTACTTACTTTGAAGAGCCAAGCAAAGGCACATATCTATCCTATGAGTAATAAATGTATCTATCTATTCTTTGAGTAGTAAATGTGCTTAATGAAATGCAACACATTGCAGCTTTTGTTAACTGCTTAACTTTTTCATCCTAGTTTTGGAATAGATGAAGATGGATTCTTTGTACCGGAGTTGTACGAGGAAGGTGATACTCAATATGTTGAGTAAACCGTCATGAATTGTCCCCGAGTAACGCTGAGCATTTTACGTAGGTATGTACGTTTTCTGTTCCATTGGGCACCAGCTGTAACTGTAGAGATAATGTGATAATCGTGAGCTAACAAGAAAATACGACGTTTCCAAAAATAGAGAACAAGAATCTGAAATGTATAACATATGTAACAAATTTTCATAGAAGATTCATCTATTGATAATTTTACTTCGATCACTGATCAGTAACGCTGAGGACCAAAGGATGCTGGAATTCTACTACAGTGAAACCCTGCCTCACAATCACCTCATTTATACCGTCACCTCGTTATTATGGCCGCTCTTTTTGTCCCAGCAACACGCCCATATATTTTATAAATTTTAATAATAATATCGCCAAGGGCCACATTCTGATTGAATACAAACCTATATGCGTATTGGCCGAGCGATAGCGAGGTCATGATACAATAGGCCGAGGTTTGAGGTTTTCCCGTAACGACCGAATGGTCAAGGTTATTAAGTTGTTTGTTATATGGCACACAAAAATAAAGCACAAAAGCCAAAGCTAGCGCAGCGGAAGTGATCACTTTACATCCGATAGTGCGCGCGCAAGTCCGTAATCGGCCCGTGGGCATTCAGGAGAATAATGCCCTTCAATTCAGTGACAATAAGCCAACCAGAGCACGCATTACATTGTCTACAAACACAAGCCATATAATAAGAACGGTTAAAAATTGTCAGTAGAGCGGCAGGTGTGATATATCTGTAATTAAAGACGTCTCTCAATTCAGACCAGTCATGAGAGTTCACCCTAACCCGTCAATTTACGACCAAATTTCACTGTACTCAAAAGAAAACTATTTGTAAGCTCTAAGAAGATTCCGTTAATGTACTCTTACCAGTCTAACTTGACTGATTATAATTTCTTCCTTGTTTTATTTCAGACAAGGGACATTCAGAGAGGGATGTTATCTCCTCACAGGAAATTGAAATGAAACCTATCTATTTTATTAATAAGGCCAATGTATGCCCTTTCGTTTCTGACACGAGTATATCACTGCTGTTGTTTTTCAGTGTTGTTTATGCTGCTGCTGAAAGTTATTAAACATTAAAAGTCCTGTAGAGAGTCAAAAGCACAAACATGTCTCGTCACTTGTCAGCTGTGAAATCATGTAACTTATCTTTACGCCGTCACTCGCTGCTTTACTGACCTTTACTCCTACTTGCGTGAAAATTAGACGAAAAAATGCACTTCCATCCCTCTACGAAGGAGGAGCTTGAAGGACAACATAGAATAATGATTATGGGGGAAGAGGCGCGAGGGATTTTGGGCTAACGAAATATCTTAATAAAAACTGTGCAGAGATTTAGCATCCTTTATTAGTTACATCATTTTCTCTAGCGTCCTCTGTGATTTGCCGTATTCTAAATGGTATTTTTCTAGGTTTAAATTGGACTGATCTCAATTTAAAAACACTAGACAAGTCATACTATGAAAAGGTTGGGTACTTTGTCGCAAAAGTTTATATAGGTTGTTTACCATATGGAAGGAGAAACCGGCTCGTCAAAGATTTTTACAAATAAATAAATAATTTACGCAAAAAAACCCTGATGATAAATTCCATTCAGATTAGCCATTTACAATTTATTCAAAGACCCAAATTTACCGAAAGAGACTAGCTCGCTAAAACGACATCATCTGGATCATAATTTCAAGAATGCGTGAAAGAATTGCAAATGGTAGGCACATTTTCCATTCTGATATTTTTTTGGCGCATTTTGAACTACCTTTGAAGACGTTATGTTTATTTCAAGGAACCCTTTGAATAATTAATAAATCTCAATCTTAAGTTTAAACAAAGGAAATTATGACTGTAACGATGTTTTGATATCTGATCTTAATTAACATAGATTTTTACGATTATATTTCTCCTTTTTTTTCATTCAGATTTAGAAGATACATCAAACGCGAAAGATTGTGTTTGACCACATTTCCAAACACCTCAAAGTTAATCAAAAATACACCTGTACGCTGCGTAGCGTCGTATTTTCAACTCTCTTCTCGGTGATTACAAGAAACCCCCCTTCAGTCCTTAAGGAAATAAATGTGAGGGCGGGACAATTCATCAATCCTGCTTAACAAACGAAAAGCATTAAAGAAAGAAAATAATTTGATATAATGAGAACTTATATGACAATGACAGCTACGTGCTTAGAAATATTACTAAGAACAAACTCTACATTTCTTAACTCTACGGCTAAACTCAACTAAATGGTCCTTCGAAGTTTTAACTTTTGCAATGAAACTGATAATTGCGCTAAAGGGTTTTGGTTTATTGTTTTAGCATGCGTGCTCCATATATATAGCAAGAAGTATTTTAAGATATTTTTTTTTTTTTTTTTTAAATTAACTATTAGAAATTGAAATAGATTCAAAATTTGTATACACAACATTTGTCAAGACTCCCCAAGAGGTCATTTACGAATAAATATCGCCGATATCCTTTTTGCAACCTGGGTGATAAGTTTGAATGAAAAAGTAATATAAACTTCCAGCTGTTATCTTTCCTTTTCATAGCTTGAGGTACGAAGCGAGTGGTGAGATCGTTTGGGGTTATCCTTAACATAAGAATGAGCTATCACGCAACATTGAAATGGAGACGACGAACTTAAAAGACGTCAAATAAGACGAAAAACCTGAGTTTTTGTGTACGCTGCAAACAGAGAAATGATTGAATCAGGCTTTCAAACATTTTTTTTTTAAGTATTAGGATACCCAAAATAAATTCCTTATAATCATAATCAAATTTTAATTTAAAATTATCAGCAGCACATTAAACTCGCGTGTTTTGAGTTTAACTGGAACTCTCTAGAAGACAAACGACGAATAGCGAATAGAAACCCAGAATGCTTCAGAATTAACGTGTTCACATGACAGGGAAATTATGCAAAAAAACGCTATCGTATCTGATAACTTGCGTAAAGCGCATTTGCCGCATAAAATAGCTTTAAAAACCAGATAGACACTAATGATAGATCAAAACACCCGGCACAATGTTTTAATCTTCGCTTCACATGATGTTACAACTCACGGCGGTCCACTGCGGGGAATGACGGACAGAGGGGTTTAGTAAAAACCTATTTAACGCTAGCGTGCTAAGGACAATGCTCTCTTGTTTCTTGTTCACTGTTTAAGAAGGGAGATATTTTACCAGGTAAGCGAATACAGTTCTTGATTTGAATATTTACAATTTCACTTACTTAAGAGGAACGTCTATAATCAAAAGTCAACTTCCCAAAACACGGCACATGTCACGAAAAAATGAATGAACACAATGCCGAATAACATAATTATGTATCAGTGCTATCGGCTTTGCATCGTCGAGAACCACGTAATATTCTTTGTAGAATTGAAAGCAAACGAATGTAAAAAGTAACAAGTTTTCACAATATTGGAAAACGTAATTGGAACACTGACTGTATGTATTAAAAAATAATATCTAAATTGAACCGTGTACCGCGTACTAGAAACACCAGCAAAGAGCGGAGTCATTTTGGTCAGTAGTTAAAGTATCTATAAACTATCACCGCCGCAAGATTAAGCGTTATTTCTTTCTTCGAATTTCTAATTTTAATGCGCCAACGTTCTTATTCTGACTCTGAATACTGCGAGTATGTTCTTGATTCCTGAGGTTTCTGGTTTTGTCGATACCGAGAGCCGTGGAAGTACTGGGTGAAAAGATAAGCTTGAGCCGGCAATAAAGTCCTTACAAACTACCTTCAAACGTTATTTCAAAAGACACAAAATGCCACAAGACTATAGATTCCACGTGTTTGACGGCCTCACAAGGGTTGCAGAGAGCAAGGAAAATGATCATTTATGAATACATTACCATACATACTCACACTTGCTTCAGGCCCCACAGTAAAACACACTACGCCAAACAAATTTGAAAATGCGCTGAAAACGCATCAATTGTTTTCCGTCATACCACGCCGGAGGAATTTAGAAACTCAACAATAACCGGTCATTCTGGATTTTTGTTTGAGGAAAACTCGGGCATGGAAATCACGTGATTATCGTGATGTCATCGTTTTCGAAAAGCTGCGTTTTCAAAATGGTTTCCGTCCGCACTGAAGCGCGAAGTCGGAAAGCTCGTTTTCGTGACGGATTAATCAAAGTCGTAGGCCTAACCATAGAGATAAGGCTACGTTTACAAATTTCGCCGACGAAGTGTGGAAGAGGCCTTTTAGGAACAACTTACAAAGGAAAAAAGATCAAACAAAAAATGTATCTTTAAGGGAGATCTCGAGCTTAGCCTTATGTTTAAGACTTCGCAAAAAGTACAGGAATGGTACAAAAAATACATATTTGAATTATGTATGACTTTTATAGACAAAATTAAACTTTTAATTTGATTTAAAGGTGCAATTTCAAGTTGGGTTTGAATAAGTTATAGTTCTCGTCGTCCACTAGTAGTGCATGACCATGTGCTCGGGTGCGTACCTCGGGAAATCAAGAAAGAAAGATGATTAAATATACATTCATAATAAACTGGCTGATTTGACATTCTCTGACTCTCCCATTAAACTCATCTTAAGATGAGAGTATGTAAACACAGTTGTGACGTTTTAGATATCAAGAGTATTTTTGACAACGACTACATCTCGGGTTTAATAACGAATTCTCCCAGAACCCCCCCTCCCTGTTGTTTAGCTGAGGCTATTTAAACATGTAAAAATGATCTATTGCTTAAATGTAAATAAGGAAAACAAATCCACCATCGTTCTAGAGAAAATATGTTTTTTAAAACACAGAAACAAACGGTGTTTACATACATTTTTGTTCTCTCATCTTAACACACCTAACGACCAATGAGAGCGCGCGTAATATCTTGAATATACACAATATATCAGGTGGTTATAACGGCTTATGCCCCACTTAAAGTAGACTACAGGGAACTCCTCTTTCGTTTAGTTCGTCGTGTGTGATCGCCAGAAAAATGACCGCGCAAACTCTCAGGGACAAGAAGCATGCGAAAGTCCCCAGGATATCATCACGCGGCCAGTTTTTCCTGGCGGTTTATTTGCGGTCCCGCTTGACGTACTAAGCGAAAGAGGGAATACTCGTAGTCTGCACCTAAATGAGCAGACCGTACTAAGCGTTTAAATGATCTAGCCAAAGTGAATACGAATGCCACTTACAATGCTACCTTGTACGAGGAGCTTAGCAATTCAAAACCGAACCTTTCCCTAACAGGATTGGCAAACAATGGTAAGCTCCGGGAATACAATACAAATACAATAGCACAATTTGACCCGCCCAGTAGACCTTTTCATTACCCTTTATCCTTTACCTAGCTATATTACCGGCCATCTCCACCCTTTGGAGTAAAAACAACTGACCTTGTGACCATTGTTTTATATCCTTGTTTTGTTCAGATTGGTCGATATTCATTTAAGGTAGAATGACGTTCATTGGTGTGATCGCAGCTTTTACCCTTGCGGTAGCGGTAATGGGAAATCCAAAACCAGAAAATGATGTCAGAGCTGAGATAGGAACGAGCCCAACAACAGTAGGTGAGGAATCATGGCACTTGAATGAGGCGGGGATTATGAGTCGAGACATTTAGGGACTGCGAAAAGACCTGGGTACGGCACTCGCGCCAACCCCTTCTCGTTCATATCGCCCTTTCCGTCCGTGTTCTATAATAGACCCTTGTCCAAAGACAAGCTTCCAGCAGTCTAGGCCTAATAATATAGATTTAGGAAAGCCTAAGTGCGGAGCTCCGTGGCCGGGTTGTTCACAACCCGATAAAGCTAACCCAGGCGAGAATTTTGATTTGAGTTTTTAAGTTTTCAGTATATTGTTTGGCCTTCTTGAAATACACAAAACAAAAGCAGTGAACAATTTTTGATCCCAGGTTAGCGTAACCGGCTTCCGAACAATCAAGCCCTGTTTACAACAAGTTAACCTGACATCAGCCCGCGATCCAATCGAAAACCAGCACTTGGTTCAAAAAAACCACGCGACCTCCATTAGCTCTAAACTTAAGCCCGCGATATGGTCATGCGATACTGGTCAGCGGGTACCCATAAAGAATAAATGAAAGACTTTATTTAAGTGTCAATATCACTTAGCTTAAAGAACACTAAGAAAATTGACAGGTATCAATTGACCATCACATGGATTTCCAATATTAAAAAACGACGCTATAAACCAAGGCTGCACGTCTCGGTCAACCTATGAGCTGGAGAATGGTCCGCTTGGCTGCCATCTTACGCGACTCCACCGTCTTCACCGCCGTCGTGTGTACGGACGCCCAAGAGTAATACCGTTAACCATGATAACCATTAGAAAATCAATTTATGGGGTTTCTTTATTCATATATGAGTATGGGGCTTCGCTCGAAGGCCCCTCGGGCCGCCGGAGCTCCGCTACGAATGATGCAAGAAACCACAAGCAAAAATACTGCCAATATACGTAGGATTTGTAAAAGATCTAATTAGCCAAAAATAGAAATATAATGAAACCTGCCCTTAAAACAAAGTTAACGGATCAAAGTTAACCACTGAGAGCATAAACTTTTAAAGAACTATGGTCAGCCTTTAATTTTCCGTAAACTGAACACGCTAAGCTTGTTGAATACAAATAATAGTTCTTCGGCAAAGTTTCAAAACCCAGTAAAGTTAAGGAAACCCACGGACCTCTCATCTCAACGTCCAGAATGGGAAAACTTCTTCAGGTAATAGGCCCAACCTCGTTCCCAGGGACTTATCCCTGGCTTGTGGGTTGTGCAGGAAAGCCAGGAAAAAGTCCCTGGGAACGAGGTTCGTAATAGGCCATTTGCGAGCAAGTCGCAGTTAAACGGAACAAAAATCCCGTTTCGTATAGTTTTAGCTACGTTGTCTGATAGCAGTAAAGATAGAACTTTATATCGAGATTATTTACATCGTATTGCAATTTCTAAGATACGGTATTGGGAAAATCCCATATAGGAGTTAAAAAAGCGTTTTGCGACCTCTCTGTTCCGCCTCAAGAAGGTCCAGGAACTTATAATAACGGCTAAACCTAAAAGAAACTGATAATACATTTTACCTGTGTTTGCACAATTTCTCCAAGCTTTGAAATTTATTTGCTCAAGTTCCCATGGGAAATTAATTTTGGTGTTATTTTAGGCAACTCAGTCATATCCTAAACTTAAGAAAATGTAAAAAGAAAATATGTAAAAGAACTGTAAAATATCTCAAATTATTCTGGTACAAGGTTTTGTCCACTAAAAGCTGGATTGCTCGATATTCTATCGGATTTCGTCTTAAACTCCATCCTATAGACAGCAAAGTATATTTTTGGTTTTTACTCAGCTGTGGAATGTGATTTGGTGTGTCCTGCCAAATATTGTGACCCCAAACATTATACACCAAAAATGGTTCCTTCGAAAACCTACCCAGAGTGCAGCTGCGTAGAATGCGAGGAAAAACCCACTGAAAAAACCAAGCCTTGGTAAGTGAAAGAAATACAGGTCTAAATGAAGTCTAATCCCGGGGAAACTCCCATAAAACAGGTTTAGGTGCCTGGTCTTATTTTTAGGAGTTAAAAAAGCATCGTGTTACTTCTTTAAAAGATATTCCGCCCGAAAAGGTCGACAGCAGGAGCTTTTGTGGTACCGTTTTAGGGAATTGAGCCGAAAAAAATATGACAGGATTAATAAATACCTGCATTTAAGCCCTCGAACACAGATCTCGGGCTAATATTTGTTTTCTAAAAAGGAATGAAAATCTCTGCGGAGATCGGGCCTTCGGGGGGAAACTCTATTCGCTTGGTAAAAATCTAATAACCTAGTTGTTGAAGTAGAAGAACGATCTTAAGCATAGCCTGTCCTCAGACCCTCTATTTTGTTTAAACTGGAACTGATCGAAACCGTAGGCAAAATATTCACCGTGGGGGACGTGAACGAGACAAAATGCAAAGAGACTGGGAAAGAGAAATATAGAAAGAAAAATTACTTTTCGCACGCTTCGCAGTAGTTTTCGCAGTCCGCAAAAGAAAAATAACTCGCTTGCAACAAAAAAAAAAAGACATCTGTGGACAGTGTTTCCTTACAAACTGCTTTCTAAGACATTTTTGTTGTGTTATGTTTTTAGGTGGTCATGGCGGTAAACATATCTCAGTATGTGTGTAAGTTCATAACCGTTCGTCCTTAGATTTCTAAGTACTTTAGTCCAGTCTTTTAAATAAGACACTGACTCTCTTTTTTGATTGACTCAGGCAGATATTGTCGTCTCAAATGTAGCTGCTCGAAGTGAAACCAAAAGTGACCTCGACTTCAATTTGCATTTCAGTTCAGCATGTAGAATGGATTCATTAATAAAAGCATAAAAATGATAACAAATTGCAATAGTCTACCATTACTCTTGCGTTAAGATATCTGTGTCTAAACGCTCCCTCTTACAAGGCCAGGGTCGGCTTAGGCCCTATATTTATATTCTCGGGTACCCGAGACAGCCCTCCCCACGACGGTTTTTCTTTATAATCTGCCGGTGATATAAAGACGTCACTTAAAAATGAAGTCGGTACTTGCGTTTGGTCAATGAGGTTCCTGTGGGGGTTTGAATTCGCGGCAAATTCAAACTAAAAACAGCTTGGTCTGTAAAAACGCCATGACAGGGATATGTGGTAGTTGCACGCTCCATGTGATGAGCTCCTGCTCGGGAACATTCATATAAACGGTTGTTTGAATTTTTCAGCGGCACAGTAAAAGGTTAACTCGGTGTAACTCGGTGGGAGGGTTGTCTCGAGTACCCGAGACCATATGAATAGGCCCTTAGCCCTGGGCTTCCTCTCCTTTACCCTCCCCTTCTTGACATGAGATCTTGGAACTTTCTCTTTCTTGGGTAAATTTTTTTCACGAAACATTTTTCAATTTTTATGTCTCACGGCTAAATTTCTGGACCATTTTACGGCTAACGGCTAAGTCCCCCATGTAGAACCTTTTTTTCAAGTTCTAAAAATCTCTGTCTTCTCGTCTCCTTTTTGGACTTACTTTACTTTAGTGTCAAAAATATATTCTCCATGATGATTTTAATAAGTACCCTTACGTACGTCACTGCTATACTTCGCTATACTATCCCAGGTAATTAAGCACGCAGAGATGAAACTGAATTCACATTCACATTCACATCCCATACATTCATTTAATCAAGATCTCTTAGGTTTCTAGTTACAACCAAGAGTTTCAGAGTTTCAGACTAAAGAGTTTTAGAGTTTCAGACTTATGAGTATACTTCGAAAACGCAAAGAAACACTGGTGGCATTATAGTAAATACTTCAAACATTTCACTCTAATTCTACAACAAAAGAAACAATATATTTTCTACATGAGATCTAATTTCTGGTCTAGCAGCTGCTATCAAAAGTACTCTATTTTGTTCTTCTTACTGTTTACAACCAAAGAGTTTCAGAGTTTCAGACTAAAGAGTTTTAGAGTTTTAGACTTATGAGTATACTTCGAAAACGCAAAGAAACACTGGTGGCATTATAGTAAATACTTCAAACATTTCACTCTAATTCTACAACAAAAGAAACAATATATTTTCTACATGAGATCTAATTTCTGGTCTAGCAGCTGCTATCAAAAGTACTCTATTTTGTTCTTGTTACTGTTTACAACCAAAGAAATGTTTTTGAAAAATTACTTTGCTTCGAACAACTTCCACAGATCAGCGACTTCAAAAGGACGCTTGGGTTCATCAGGTTGAGGGGCTTGATGTAAGATGAGGTGATGCGCACACCCGTGGTGTCCATCATCCACCATGGGAGCGTCGTCCAAACCTTCTTGGCAGGGTCTGTCAGGATCACCACTCCCTTCGTACAACTTTTTGCAATCCCTCATACACAATTTGTAAGCCTTTGTCCTGTCTACTTCTTCATCATATTTGATCATGCTCCATCGGGTGCGCCCATGGCAGTAGATGGTCAGCGTTACCAAAACAAAGAGGACGATGCAGGTCTTCATCTGGGATTCTTGTCTTGAAACTGTTTCGGGAACCGGACCTACAATTACTAAAAAAAACATAAATCCGATATATAGATAGAGAGAGATTTTAATTCGAGTGTCGAAAAGCAATTTGTTTTGTATTAACTAAGCTACAATTGGCTTGAAGAATCTCGCGCCACTTCTTCACCCAGTCAGAGGTAAAACCAAAACCAGTCCTCCGCAGGAAAAATGACGGCGATTGGTACATCTACCCATAATTCTAAGCGCACAATAATAGTACCATACAGTATCATACTTGGTAAACAAGTTGCACTCATCTTTTGTCTTTTTATATGACATGTTACCATGGTAGCAATATGACCTTTTAAAAGCACCCTTTAATTAAGGTCTTATAACCTCAAAACGAGTACGGTGACCCCATTTTATTATCGAAGCGTGATAAGCATGATACGATGCAGCTTTTTGCAACTTAGAAAAAATTCTTTGGTGTGGGCTCAGAGCATTCGTTAAGTTTTGAGAATTTAAGGTAGCTCTGAGAGCACTCCACAAAATTTTTTTTTTTTTGCAAAACATTTCATCTTATCATGCTCATCACAATTAGATAACAATATATGGGGGTCACAGAGCTCGTTTCTGGGTTATAAAAGTTCCTTTTCAAGTGTTTTTAACGCATCATATTGTTGCTATGGTAACCTATTGTGCCACAGAATTAGCCACAACATGCTCAGCAACGTCTGGGCAGATTATCGATACCATGAGTTTGGCATCAACCGATATAGATTGATAATAATGACCCTTCAAAATCTACGTCGAAATCTACGAAAGTGCTGTTTCGAGCTGAGCACCCTAAATTTATACGTGGCCAAAATAACTCAAAACACTGTGAACGGAGGTCTTTGACCAGCCAGTAGAACGGGATTAAAATGGTCGTACCTGATTTCCCGATCTTAAAAGCTTCGAGTCATTATTTCATATCTAATTTCACTAAAGAAAACGTTTTCTCTCAAATTAAGCTAGTTCTGAAGCCCAAGTCTGATTCTGAGAATTTCTGGCCTAAATATTTCGTATCCCGTTAATTTCAATTTCAAAAAGCTACAATTTTCCTACCTGATATCCCGGGATATCTCATCTGAATATTTTATATCTCATTGCTTTTTTCCCGTATATCCTGTATTCTATTAATTTGGTCATAAATATCCCGTATTCCGAAAACCCCTTATAGGGCCTCAGTTCTAATCTAACGAAACCTTTGTTACTATATAATAGCGAATATTTTCAGAAAGAAAATCGTAGTTACTCATTTTGTTATTTTTGGGTGACAAAAGCAATAGTATCAAGAATTGCGTAATTTACTTTTAACTCAGTATATTCAGTGAAAATTTAATACAAATTTCAAATTACATTACTTTGAAAAGTCAATCCAATGGATTTGACTACAGCTTAAAACAGAATACAATATTTGGTCTGAGACGAGTTGTGGATCAAATCGAACTAACATTGGAGTAAGTCGTTTGCCAAATTTCACTCTAAGCTCACCTAAGAGTCACGAATCGAAAGAAAAATTCGATCCTGCGAAGTACATTGATTATCCCTACAATCCAAGACAGATTGCCTGAGCAGAGCTTTCGTTTTTTTTCCTCAGTGAAATGCGTTTAGCACGGACAATGTTGCGTGTGAATTTTAATTTCAGAATTATCAATGATTTCAAAATTATACGAAATTCGATGTATTTATCAATGACCTTTTTTCGAAGGAAACTGACCGAACATTGAAGCTGACACAAGCTGAATGTCGAATACAACTTTAGCCAGAGATGTTTTCCTTGTTTTAGTTACAAAGAAGCAATTTTACAGCAAAGCGCCGCCCGTGTTTTGTTTAATACTCTTAGTTCCACTCTTGATTTTAGTCGTCTATTGCTGCTAACCTTCCATACAATCGAAACGAGGTTACTGCGTTGTAGAAAAAATATTTCCATTGAAACTTAAGTCAAAAGATAAAAGTACGACTTTTGTTTCCTACATTCAAGAATTTTCTACTTTTTTGTACTTTTTTTTTAACGGAAATAAATGCTGGTAGAATCTTGGAAAGATAAAAAAGGTTACTACGGTAGGATCAACAGAAATATTATCGTAACCCTAAAGAAGGAGAGTTGTTAAACGCCAAAACCACATTACTTGAACTCTTCCTGCATTCAGATGAAACCGTAAATTGTTCTTAATTTAGTCCTTACCTTGAATTGCAAGACAAAATATCTCAGCGTGAATTCTACTTTTCTTTTTTATAAGAGTGCTTTCCTTTATAACCTGTCTTCCTCGCAAGAATAAAAGCGATTAACCAGGGGAAATCTAAAAGGTTCTTGAAAAGAATCTTGTATCCAAGTAACGGCCATGATCTCTGGGTGGAATGTTTATTACACAAAACTTACTTTGCGCTGTTTAAATTAAAAAAGGCTAAATCTGACAATTGCGAAAGTTTCGCTTTAGAAAATTGCAATATTTAAAATTATTCTCGCAGCTATGACAAAGTTTAAGCAAGTCAGTTTGCTATTTTGCGGGCTTTTCTGTTTAGTTTTTTTTTATGGTTGCGAATAATAGTTTTTTTAGTCCTAAAATGATGTTCTGATTGCTTACGTAAGAGCCCATAATTTGCATACGTTAAAATTGCTGTATCATTTTGTCTTAAACTCTTTTGCCCAATTTTTAACTTACCAAAGTTTCCTTATGAAATATGAGTAATAAAATAGTTTTAGTATGTATTGTCTCGAGGTTTTCAGTATTGTTCATCACACGAACCCAATGGCGTCATTCAAGACCAGGAACATTTTGTTTGTTTGCTTTTTGTATATTTTTATTGCTAGTAGCAAAGCTTCCCAAACCTAATTGATCACTTGCCCAGGGGAAGTCGGAGGAACCTACGGTCATCCCGGAAACAGCTGGAGGAGAACCGTGGACGACAAGGTGGGTAAGGCTGACCACATCTGGAGGCAGATAGACCAGCCCAAAACAGAAGCAGATAGCTGGCTTCCTCCATGAATCTGTGGTTCACGAGGAGTGGGAGTTAATACGTGAAGACAGTCACAATCCGTTTTAGCAACTTTATTTAATTTGACTAACACTATAATATATAACAACGAGGTATATATGTTAACTGACGCTATGAATTCGACTGTCTCTTCACTGACTCTAATATCACATGCTCATATTATTGAGGCCAGTAGCTAAGCCTGAAATGTCCTATAAGAAACAAGCGTGTCGTTATGTAACGTTCTTTCTGAACAGTGAATCAGGTCTTTATAAGTATATTTTTCACTAATATTTTTTGTCATACATTATTTAGCGAGAGGTTTTCGTGTTTTGTTGTGCGTTCTGAACTTTCTTTAGAGTGAAACAAACTTGACATACGGCTTAATGACTGGACTGTAACAACATATGCTTGCAATATAATACAATGATTTAGTTTCTCATATAATATATACATTTGAAAGTAAGCTTTTTTGAGGAATTCATGCATTCTAATGCAAGGTCAATCATAATTGGTTATGTTTAAAAATTAGCGCACTGGAAATTGATGATATCAGTTAAGAAAAAAGTTAAAAGTTCGGAAATGCTCAAATCATCCAAGCCATGCCAAAGATTCATTTGTGGCCTGATCTCAGTAAAATGTGGAAGTGACAGGAAAGTAACTAAACTTTTTCAAAGCAGCAGCATAAGCCATAGTTATCGCGGTATCTTTTTCTCAGTAAAACTGTACGACTGCAGATTGATTGATACAATTGTAGGAGCCACACCCAAGATCATTAGGGTTCCTCTACAGTTTCCCGGGAACATGCCCCGGTGTCCCACACCATTCCGCCATCACTTGCTCATTACTCCACCCATACTTCGTTTAATTCCTAATTAGCGTTCTTAAGCTAAATACATCTGGCATTATATGACGTACATCAAAATACGAACTACAGTATAAAACGCAAAGCATTAGAAGCTTATTTGCCATTTTGATTACGTGGTAATAAACTAGATTTTAGCGCGAAACCAGTTTTTCAGGTTTACAAAATGAGTCTTGATCGAGTGAGTTCTGACCTTATAAGTTGTTTGGCAATCACTAAAACCTCGATTTGCCATTCCTTCGTTGGCTCACGAAGAGCAAACAATGTCTGTAAAATATGCATGGTTTCCAAACTATTCTTTGGCAAGCTGTAAACCGAATATCCAGAATCCCTGGAACCAAAGTAGCTGGTTGGTCCTTGTACAAGAAATGATTCCGCTGTTTTTTTGGTTGACAAGCAAAATGTATTTTGAAATATCTTGAAATTACGCTTCAAGTTTTCTTGACCTCTACCTTAGAGTAAACGCTACAAATATCATCGCTATAAGTACACCAAACAACATCAAGACCATGCAGGTGCGAACCAGTTCTGCATCCTTGGATGGAGAAGTAATTGTCCGGCGCGTACTTCTCCGCGAAAGCCTTTTTCTCAAGCGAAATATTCAGTGAAGGTGATATTGCAGATCGATGTGAGTCTCGAGTCTTTCCATTAGTGTTGACATGATATAGTGAATAAGTAAAGACGTCCATAGGCATAGTTACAAGCGACAAATATATGATACCATTTGTCCAATGCACTGTGGATATAATAGATTCGGCTTCTTGTAGGATCTTAATAGTTGGTATGGCACTTTCGCTAAGTCCAGTGTGTGTGAAGTTAATAGCCGTTACGCTTCTGCAATGAAAATGAAAGAAATTTGCTTTAAGAATTAATTCCAACTTTAAAAATCGTTAATTAGTTAATTAAGTGATAAAAACAGTTAGCTTCACTTTTGTTCAAAATGCCAAGCGTTTGTGTTAAATTGTTTCAGCGATTCGAAGTCGATAATTCTTTGCCTGTTTTAAATGTTGGGCGTTCCCTTTCCGCTATTATAAGATTAGATAAGTTTAGGACAACACCCAGTATTTTAAGACCCTGTTTACGACACTCTCCTGTTTGACAGGAATTTAAACTGTTCAATACGAAAGTCCAGTTAGGAAAATCATGTTTGATGTGTCTAAAACCCAGTAATTGCGTCGCTACACTTGAACTTAGCATAACGCCATCAAGCATTAGACTCTCAATTAGTTAGTAAAGCAAACTGCCGTCATTACATCAATAGAAATGTAATTTTTGTAAAAGCAAATCAAAGAGAAAATGATAAAGGAAAGAAATTCGCCGCTCGTCGTTCGCCGCTCGATCAATCTAACTTCTCCGTGGATTACAAAAGAGCCTGCTCGCAGTCTAGGTTAACGTCTCTCGGCTCGTGATACCACACCCTGTTTAGGACAGGTACTGACCCTGTTTAGGACAGAGGCGAGTAAAATTGTATACCCTGTCCAGGACAGGGAGGCAAAAAGGGGTACGTCTTATTCATTTCCTATTTCCTCAAGGCAACTTTAAGTTCATCAAAATGGACCGATATTCTCACATACTGTGGCAAAATGTTTGCAACCAGTAACTCCTTGTGTCATTAGCTGAACTTGTAAACTAATATTTTTTATGCAAGCTATAAATTTAAAAACATTGCTTATAATTTTCTGTCCAAGCCCTACCTCAGATATTCTTGCGTTCAGTGTGACTCATTTTCTTCCCTTTCGCGTTAACTCCTGTTTAAAAAAAAGTTACGTAACAAATGGTTATTTTCTTATTCTACTGCTTTCTTTTGTTTCTCCGTTTTGATTTATTAACGGTGGAGGGGGGGGGGGGGTCATCTTAAAGTTTTTCGTTTAACCGGAGGCGTCCCTCAGCCCCTGGCGGGGATTT
>OMLO01000871.1_pt1 | contig 21719 bp, 13 predicted proteins | sample 1674811 | NCBI WGS metagenome assembly OMLO01 (sample SAMN06265003, study PRJEB25207) | coral metagenome | isolation source: Coral host | place: Mexico:La Bocana,Puerto Morelos, Mexico | collected 2008-11-13 | reverse complement strand
CCATAAACACGCAAAAAAGAACGAGGCCAATATCCAGCCATCTTGACCGAACAAGCTTGGTCAATAAAGGATTTATTGACCTCACGCTTGGTCAATAACCCATACAAAATATCTGGCGGCCTCGTCTATTATATGTTGAATTATTTGGTTTTTACTTATCTACATTTATGAAGTTGGTAAAATCATTAAGACATCGCACCGACTTAGTGGAAATGTTTTCTATTCGGCCGAGTGAATTATTGAAAAAAGTAGAAAAGGACAGTAATTGGAAAGACAGCTGATTGTCAAGTCGAAGAGACTTGAAATATTAAGAAATCTATACGACAAAAATCATCAACTCTATATCGCAACAAGAATACCTCTTTTTGCTATTTAAAGAACTTTATTCCTCTTACTATTTTCTCGTGTTTGAGAAAATACAGCGTCTTGCAAGGTGCGAGCATCATAGAGACAAACACTGACCCCAAAGGGGAGGGGTTCCATATGAATAGGTCTGGTGTACTCGTCGTAAAGGTTTTGATGATCTTAATGAAACCCCTAAAGGACATCGATGTGGACCTGACTCAAACTTTATTTGACTCCTAAAAGATGCTTCAATCAAGTATGCATACTCGGATCAGGTGTTACATTGTATTCCAAAAAGAAATTCTACTAACAATAAAAGGACACTAACAAAGCGCAAAACTCTTCCAAGCTAAAAAAAAAAAACATCTTTAAGAGATGTTGCAAGTTCCAATGCTACTTTTAACGGTCCAAATAAACTATACTATGCTCTCAATAATAGTGAATGCATGCTCTAGCAATGTTTTAGTCTTAGAAGCAAAGGAATGTAAAGTAACACTCCCAGTGCCGAGGATGATCAGTTTTTATTGTACTGTTTTTTCAAATTTCTCATCAGCGTCATGGCCCATTCGGCGCTGGTCCAAGTTGAGTGTAGCATTGCCATGGATATCGCGTGGTTGAAACCTTCATAATCAGCCGATAGGAAATGAGTGCTGCGATGAGGTCCCACACGATCTCCACAATCAAACTTCCAGTTGATGATCAAGTCGTTATGCTGGTTACACAGTGCGTTGCATCTCAGTCTTCCCTCTTCGCTTATAAACATGGTAGTTTTGTCTTTGTTGCAAACCCAATTCAAGATAACGCCACTTCTAAAACAAAAGATCAAAATACAGGAAACGATTAAGTCCATTTCCGTAAAACATTTAGATCACTTTAACCCTTGATTTGAAATGATTGACATTGATTTGAAGTTGACATCGCTCAACATAATCGACATTCAAGAAGGAGGTATTTCTTTGTAAGAAAATACCAAAAGAAGGATTCTCCCCTCCATAAGTGTATAGAAATTTTCAGCACAAAGGGAGTGTGAGGTCAGCCTCAGGACACCCCTAGATTCACCTCTTGATGTGATTTATAAACTGACACTGTAGTCATCATCCCATGCTTTCCTAACACTAGTGATCAAATGGAACGGCTGCTTCCGCGCATAAAGGTAAATCGATTGTTTGTTTCTGGAAATATTAATTAAGTACAAGTAACACTGCACTGTACTACACTGCATTGTTCTGCAATATACTGCACTTCACTGTACTGCACTGCAATGCACAACACTATACTGAACTGCACTCTACTGTACTGTACTGCACTGAATTGCACTGCACTGCACTACACTGCACTGCACTCTACTGTACTGTACTGTACTGCACTTCACTGAATTGCACTGCACTGCACTGCACTACACTGCACTATACTGCACTGCACTCTACTGCACTGTACTGCACATCACTGTACTGCACTGCACTCCACTGTACTGTACTGCACTGCACTGAATTGCACTGCACTACACTGCACTATACTGCACTGCACTCTACTGCACTTCACTGTACTGCACTGCACTCTACTGCACTGTACTGCACTTCACTGTACTACACTGCACTGCACTACACTGCACTATACTGCACTGCACTCTACTGCACTGCACTCTACTGCACTGTACTGCACTGCACTGAATTGCACTGCACTACACTGCACTATACTGCACTATACTGCACTGCACTCTACTGTACTGTACTGCACTGCACTGTTCTGTACTATACTGCACTGTACTGCATTGCACTGCACTGTACTACACTGTACTGCCCTATGAACACTGTACTGCACAGCACTGCACTGCACTGGGTTGCACCATACTGCACTTCACTGCACTATACTGTACTGCCCTATGCACACTGTACTGCACAGCACTGCACTACACTGCACTGCACTGGGTTGCACCATACTGCACAGCACTGCACTACACTGCACTGCACTGGGTTGCACTATACTGCACTTCACTGCACTATACTGTACTGCAGCGCATTGTACTGCAACTGCACTGCATTGCACTGTACTCAGTATACTGTACTGCACTGCACGATAAATGAAACGTGAGAATTGAATGGACCGTGTATGCAATTTGCATAACATTTTAGTCGTGTCAAATTGCGACTGAAAGCTAATTCCACCACACTTGTAGATACAAATTAACAAGTAACCAAATATAAGACCGCAGATTTAAGTAGTTTTTCAGACGAACGTAATGCAGACTAAATGGGGCTTCACAATCTTTCAAGACACCTCTGCAAAATGTACTGTGGCTCATAGGGACAAAACTCTTCCACAAATCACAAAACACTTTCACAAATCAAAACACTTCCACAAATCACTAAACACTTGTAGCAGAGTGGCTCTTGGCTTGGCTACTAAGCCTCTAAGGCCGGGATACTAACTTTGCGGGCGAGCAACCTTCGATCGAACTTCAACTGGAAGGTGAGTACGTGTTCTATCGTATATTTTAATGCTGTTATTCGGTCTGATTTTCTAGTATTGCTCCTTGTCCACCATTATGGCCGTTTAAAGCATTGCAAACTTGTTGAGCGATGGCTGCTGAGCTATACAACGATGACCGACTGTAATTTGCAAGCTTGCATACCTATCACTTTTCCTCGATTTCATTACTCTTCGCAGTGCACGAATTGTATTGTGCATTGTGATTGGCTAAATACTAGGGACGCGCTGATTGGCTCCTTCACTCGCTCAATCACTGTGTCTCCTTTGACATATTGGGCCCTGTGTTATTTCATATGCAGTAGCCTTAAGATAAAACAAGACAAAAAAGAATCGCGACTCCTCTACTTACTTATTATTCGGGCATCCCTTAATAGGACAAAACATCTTCAGTTGAAACCACTCTGGCATTTTGGAAATTTATCTTCGAGTCTTTTCGCTTCCACTCGATCGTCCACTCTTCACTCTGCGGCGTTTGGTGACAAGTGCTGTAATCTTATTCGGTGAAGTGTTTCTTAGAATTTCTTTCTGTCCAATCAGCAAGCGAGTAGTATCACTTCCGTCAAGAATAAAGAGGAAAATGATGGGCATTTCCCTAGCTATTAATTCGGGACTTTCTGTGCTATTAATGAAAGCAAAATTAGAAAGTAAGGTAGTTCTATGTTTCGTGCCCGGTAATCAGTTAATATTCACGAGAAGACAAACCTGCCTGGATGAAAAAAATGCTTTGAGCTATAAAAAATTCACTTAAAAGTCAAGCACTATCAAAAACTGTAGTTTCATCGACATAAGCGAAATGTTTGGCTGGTCGGAGGAGGGGATATTTCCCTTTGCAAAGGGTTTCTGAGAAATGTTTTTATCATATGATTACCGTATTTGTTTTGGCTAAATTTTTGAATTGAGTTAGTTTCTTGGAAGTGTTTTCCTAATCAGCTCTCGATTTCAGAGAAATTGGCTTTTTGGTTATTCTGAGGAGTGACCTAAACAACCGATGTTTTAGCAGATCGAAATTGGAAGAAAAAGTTTTCCTTCGGCTTGGTCCCTGGATAAGTGGTCCAAAATTGCGTGCAGAAAGGGTAGTTTACAGTTAAAGATACACGAAACGAGAATTACACATCGATGGCACACGGTAAGATGTTCTGTAAAGCTATAATTCAAATCCCTTCAGAAGAATGCGTATAAACCGTTTTTCGAACCTGCTGTGCCTACTAAATCGAGAATTACAGGCTATGCGGCATGTTCCAGTCACAATTATTTAAGATGTACTTCTTTCTTTCATGAACTACACTGCAGTTTTACAAAATTTCAGTAATATATATCAGGAGTAGATATTCGGTTCAAATAGTTACAGGCCACTGCAGTCAACTGTATATTCTGCAAAACTGTATTAACTTCTTAACCTTCCGACAATAACGACAACATATTGAGTAAATGCAACTCTTGGCTAGCGACAAACTCTGTCTCTCGAAATTAAAGGAAAGCCAGCGATGTACAGTGCCCTCCTCTAGCCAAAGGAATTTCAGTTTTGTTCATCATGACTTCTCTTTCGTGTGGACATTAACAAAAAGAATTGCAACGTTTTTTCCATTGTGTGGCTATACATTTCAGTTGTTTCGAACTCAAAACAGTACATGATTGACTAGGAATCGGTGAAAATCTCAGCCGAAGAAAAACACAGACAGACCAGATCAGATCAGCGAAGTAAGAACAGAAAACAAACGCCGGTACATAACACAAAGGTCATAGTAAAAGAAATTTGTTAGAAATGTTTTTAAAAGCAAGCCTTGTCTTATTGTGATGAACCTGACTCAAGCAAACACATACAATTTCATCACACAGAACCATTCTTTGATGAAGTTTGGACACATTTCGCTATACGACTGCGGCATCGATCACTGCGAAGTTTAAGTAGCTACCGTGGACGGCGACACTGAGGATAACATCGATAAAAAATCGAATTTACATTTTACCTGCGAATCTCAAGTCATACTACAAAGTCATTTAGTCTGTTTCTTTTTGCAAAACCACCTAGAAACTGAACATGAAATAGTCTAAAACTTGAAATACAAATTTTAATGATTGCCCTTCGCGTTTCACTTCCCCCAGACAACACAGAATTTGGTCCTTTCACCTTGTTTTGTTTTGTTTTGTTTTTTCATCGAAAGTTTGCATCGAAAAGGTTTGAAGACAGGTACTTCGCAATTTGCGAAAACAACTTCTCAGTTTTGAAGCTACAGAATTTGTAGTTAGTAATGGTAATAGGACTAAGTAGAGTCCAATTCGTTCTGTAATCATACGAGTGATAACAAAATCGGACGACCGCGCAGCTGGAGTCTGCTATTTTTTAAGATTATTAAGATTATTAAAGAATAGAAAACAAAATGGCGAGGGAACCTAATAAAAAACCACGGGGCTTGTAAGCTTAGGTTCCCTCACAAGAAAAACTAGATGACTGATTACGGTAAATAATGACAAGACTTATTTGAAGACGGAGTTAATAATTATCAATAATATATGCTTTAAGTTTTTTTTAAAAGATGTCAGCCATGAAGAGCCCGAAATTTCAGGTGAAAGAGAATTAAAAAATTTAGGACCTTGAAAGAATACGGAGAATTGTCGGATATTTGTTCTACATAATGGTAGACGAAAGGAGTTTGCATGCCTTGTGTTGTAACGATGGATTTGGTTGTTGATTGTGAATATATTCTCAAATTTTCGAGGGAGAATAGCGTTCTTAAACGAGAACATAAACTGACCCAGATGCATTAAATGAATATCTAGAAATTTAAGCAAGTTAAGCTTCTTGAAAATAGGTTCGGTATGGGCGTTATAATAGGACTTGTTCAGCATCCTAATCACACGTTTCTGCAAAATTACAATTCTTTGAAGGTTAGTTTTATAAATTGATCCCCAGACTAGATTACAGTAATTAAGGTATGGAAGTATTTTTTTATCACGAATATGACTACAGACCGAATTGGACGACACAAAGTCTTATTACCAATTAATCATAAAAACTACATTTTCCGAGAAAAGAAGAATACCAAGGTATGAAAAGGGAAAATTTACATTAAAAGTTTTTACAGTTACTATGATGATTGAAACCAATGTTGTGATTGGTTGATGTAAACTACAACTTTCAATGTGACTGGCTTATTAAACTGTCCGATAACAACTTGACAGGTGAATTAGTGGAAAATAGGAGTTTTTAAACCAATCACAATCGACGAAATTGTAAATCCTGTTTGCGATGCTATTCAGAGAAATGTTTTCACTTTGGCTGATTCAGGAGGAGGGGAAATTTCCCTTCCCTAAACCGATCACCGTATTTTGTTTGCTGGCCCAGATTGTATCCTATATCGTATATATGATTAAAATGGCCAAGTAGACCGTGAACATATCTTTGTCCAAGGCTGTAAGGCATACGTAATGAACAATTTAATTATTTTCTTGGAATTCTTTGTCTAACCAACTGCTCCCCTTTGCCTTTATTGATTTCCAAGAAAGTGTTTATCCGGTTACTCTTAGAAATGACTCAATATTTTGGAAGATCGAAACTGAATGCTGAAAATTCCCCTTCGGTTTCACGCCTTGAATATATAGTCTCTAGTGCGTGCTGAGAGCGTAGTTTGCATTTAGAGCTACACGAAGCAAGAGTTGCATATCGATGGCACACGGTAAGTCGTGATGTCCTTAAGAGCTATTTTTAAGATTTGTTAATGCGTCGCTTGACAAACTCGGCCTACTAAATCGGGGATAATAGTTTTGTTCAAGTCAATTTTATTCACGATTGGACATTCTGCTACTTTCTGCCATCAACATTTCAAAGCTTGTTGATGCATTTCTTCTCGACTTGCTTTTGTTTCAATTGCTGCACGACACTTCAGTCAATCTGTTCTATTGCAAAATTTGTTCCATTACTAAACCTTTCTACTATAACGGCAGCATATCAAGGTAAATGCAGGTCTTCGCCATCTATAAACGCTGTCTTAGCTGCCCCTCGATCCGCCGCCTTTTCGATCTTAAACCCCGGGCGCGATCCATTCAACCAAAATTTCCGGAAATTTCGGCCCAAAACTGAATGGATCGGCTCGGTTCAAAGGGAAAAGTTTTGAAAAAGCGGATCCACCTTTCCGGGTTGACAATTTTGTTTTCCAGGTGGACCACTTTACTCGGTTGAACCGGTCCGATCGAAATTGACCGCTCCATTTCCATCGGTGTACTGCACATTTTATGTGCAGTAAAATCATTTACATAGGTGTGTTACGCAATCTGTTTTGACTTTTGAAAACGGTCTATTTCCCGAGAGAGTTTCGAATAATCTTCACGTTATTCGAAAGTGGTATTTGAAGATCTTTGTCCCCAACCGGCACATATCTGGGAACAGTCTGCTCAAAATAACCCAAATAAAATTTCTATGCATGAAACAGTTCGTGCAATGTCATTGCTGAAGTCGAATTTGTCATCTAACTCTAATACGAGGAACAGTCATCCAGCATCCTCCATTTTAAATGAGCGCGAAACTCTTTTTGAGAGTGGAGTGGAACGAGACCTTTCGGTCGCGATCCATTTGCCGCCAAGAAATTTTCGAACCTCAGCCCGGAAATTTTGGTTGAATGGATCGCGCCCGAGCCCATCACTAAAACTGAAAACGTAAAGGGTTAATAAGTCATTTTCCCTAGGTCAACTGTGGATAACTAAAAACTTGAAATGTGAAAAAGCTCTTCTTATTCAAAACTATTTCAATGTTCTTTAAAACTGAATAAAAATGGAATTCTCCTGCCACGGTTTTTTAGCCACTGGATTTTGTATTTTTTTTTCTATAAGGGGGGCGGGTTAATCTCTTAATCACTTCCTCTCAAAATCTATCATTCCAAGTCGCCATTTGATACAAAGATTAATTAAAGATAATAGAGAGAGTAATAAAGAAATAATGATAAACAATTATAGAGACATTTACTTTTTTGCTCCCTTTTATAAAATAACACAGTTCTTCTATTTTACATATATTTAGGACATCACCAGCGAGATATGGGTCGTTGGCCATCTTACGGCCAACAGTCATCCTCAGCCAGAGCAAACGGTAAGATGTCCTTTACAAGTATTGTTAAATGTTAAATTCAGGAGGATGGGTATAAAACTTTTTCCGAACGAGCTCTGCCTACTAAATCAAATAATACAGTTTATGTATGTTCCACATACAAATATTTAATATGGATTTCATTTTTTTCATGAACTATTTCAAAGCTGGTTAAGGCAATGCATTTCTACAAAATGGTACTGAAGTAACATAAAGTTTACAACTTCAGTCAACTGTATATTTTGCAAAATTGTACATCTATTAATTTCTTAACCTCCCGCCTATAACGAGAACATATTGGGTAAATGCAACTTTTGGTTGGCTGCAAACTCTGTCTCTCGAAAAGGAAAGAAAAGGAAAGAGATATATAGTACCCTCCTCTGGCCGAGGGAATCTCGGTTGTATTCATAATGACTTTCTCTTTCGTGTAGACATTACAAAGGGAATTGTTTTTTTTTTTTTGGATTCAGTACGTCACCAGGGAGATATGGGTCAATGGCAATCTCACGGCCCTCAATCATCCTCAGCCAGATTTTACCAGCAGCAATCGTGTCTGAGACAGGAGCAAACGCAACGTTCATTGCAAGGTTAGTGCACCTTGGACAGGGTCTGAAAGGGGTGTCCTGATCCCATATTCCCGCTCCTTTTTCACGAGATTCGCGTATCCAGCACAGTTTTCATTAGTATCCCGAATACCATTTTTATTTCCCAGAAAATAAGTTAAAAAGTCTAATTTTCACTAAAGCTAATAAATATAAGATGTGGGTAGGCACCTCCCGATTGATGTTTTGAATTTACACGTTCCTCAGTATGATGAAAGAGCATGATATGACAAGTTTGATACGTCAAGATTTCCGTATAACACCAGATATTTACTGTACATACAGTTCTTTGTTTAATGAAACAATAGCCGAAACAATAGAATTCTTTTGAGACCAATCCACTTTCAATAAATCTAAAATTTGCCATTTTTTTTCGCATTCTTTTCGACTTACAATGTTGTATCAGTTTCATTTTCAAGTTTAAGCTACACGTAAATGTACTAAGCCGTTGAGCCTTTTTAGGTCTGGTTTTAGCCTTACAACTTTTTCATGTTTAAATTTTTCGCAAAATTTGAGTCTCTCTGTCAGTAATGCACTTGAACATTACACAATCCTTATAAGCACTACTAGAACGGTTTAGTACAACTATTTAGCTATCCTTTTAATTTCAGCCAGCGAACAGATGCTGTATGACGTTTACGAAAACACCATTGGTATGATTGAAGAACTGGAAAAGTATGAAGATCACGGCAAGTCGGCTGGTTTTTCGGGATTGTTAAGGGACAGAGTTCCACCAACTAGGAAGAGAGAAAAGCATGACGTGAGTTTACCAGATCTTTTACGCATACGTCCCACAGACAAGGAAACTTCCCCCGGGTGATATCCACATGTCGCGTTGAAAAGGTGGGGGGATGCTTATCGGAAAATTTGAATTAAAACCCCAAACGAGACCAATGTTCACGTGGTCATGACCGGCATTATTTGACCCGTAATAGATACCACTTAAGGTCATTCCCCAGTATTGCATGCACTATGCATCCCCACTGCGCATAATTTCACATACGATTAGCGCATTAGAAAATGGCGGCTTTTTCTTTACGGCTGGACCTCCCCATAGAGGTAAATCGTCATTTCTTCGAAAACGAGTGCGGTGACCTATAATTTTTTTCTGTTGTTTTGAACTGAGTAATAAATTTCTCTATGTAAAATAAATATGGCCCAATTCTCAGTGTAGAACAAGAAGCAATCGTGGAAAAAGCGAATTAAGCAAGCAATCGTAACTATAATCACGGTGCTATTATAAGGATTTATTGGGTACAAACATGGAGCTGTTGCTCCTAAACGAACATGGCCTGGGGCCCCTTCATTTTTGTTTCAAAATTTAAGTTCCTATAATGTAAACAATCAATAGGGAAAGTTTGACAAAACTCTCAGTGCAGATTCTATTTCAGTGGAATGACCTTAAAAAGGAATTAAACAACGCACAGTTTGTGTTGTGATTTAATTCAGTATTCATTTTGTAATTCTTTCAGTATTGATTATGATAGCCAGGTTTCTTTTTTTTTTTTCAAGAGATTAAATGTCTCTCAATCTTTACTTTATTTTTTTCAGTTAGCAATATTCTGTTCACTTTCAGGTGACAGCCATAATCGAAGGTCAACTTGTTGCCCTAGACGGCCAAATGACATATGCTCCACCGGATGTTACAAAGCAGGCCAGAATGAAAATGCTGGATAGAACTCTGTTGTGGGTGGCAGCTCGAGAGGAGAAAGAAATCCCTCTGGGACTCGCAGATTCCTATGCCAAGAGCTTAGTGCAGTTGTTGACAGAGCCGGAATCCATGAAGTTACCAGAAAGAGAAAGGCCATCGGATCCAAGATCAGGCCGGTATGTGTTTGTGTTGCATTTGTTGATTTTGTTGTATTGGTTTCGCTGTATCAATGTGGAATTTTCAATTGAAACTGCATATATAGAGCGGAGGAAAATCGATTACCAGCCACTGTCTGGGAAAGGAGTGCTACTAGAGAGATCATGTTGGCGAAAAATTTTAGCCGAACCCACTCATACAGAATTTTTTTCAAACTTTTGCTGCAGAAAGCTGCATCTTATCATGCTTATCACAATTCGATAATAAAATATGAAGTTAATTTATGAGCACTTAAAGCTAAAATTAAGAATAGCTGTTAGAGAAGCGCTGGAAACTGTTGCGGCCAGCTTCCTTAATCGGTTTCAATTATTTCGCAGATTAGACGAGGCGGCAGTAAATAATTTTCTTTGCCATTATGCCGAGGCCAGACATCAAGGAGAACAACAAGACAAAGAGTTCTACGATCACCCCAACAAGAAAGCTGCTATGCGTGATATGAGGCATGGAAGAGACCACCACAATGGTAAAAAAGTGTCTTGTTATCTTTGCATAATTTGATTAAGACATTAATTTTGTCCTAGCCTGTGGTCCTCAGTACACACAGGCTTTTTGGGTCTTCACACAATCTTTCTCTGGAAGATCGCGTGATGGGTTCAAAGAACGACTGCCTAGGAGGCTAGTCCTGTCCGAGTGGTGAATTTAACAATCTGACACCAGTTTTTCAAGTGTCTGTCCAGTTATTGATCATGAATTCTGTTATAACATTGTCAAAGTAGCTATGGATCCACACAAAAGACGTCTGAAAAACTGACATCAATTTGGTTTTTACAACAACAAAAAGGCAAGGGGACAAAGTTAAGTCAAAACACAATAAATTCATTTATCTGTCTGCTTATTGACAATGAAAGTTAGCCACTGAGTGAGCGAGAATTTCTGCACTTACAGTAAAATTTCCAGTAAAAATCCTGCGTGTATATAGTAAAAAGCTTTTGCTTTCTTCTTTTCAGTCTGCTAATCAAACTTTTTTTTGGTCAGGAATAAGACGTCTGCTGAATCTGAACCGTAATGATGAAAGATTTCGCGAAGTTCTTACTAAACAAGGCAAAGACGCCATGGATATCAACTAGATCCTTGCTTCTTTCTTTCTTTGTTTATTGCTGAATGAGTATATCCTGCTTACAATGTTGTTGCTGTTGTTGGGCAGTACGCTTGATTATAATTTTTTGTCAGCTATGTAGGTTTTCTTTCTGCTTTATAGTTTTAAATATTGCATTGATTGGGAGTGCATCAACAGGTGATCAAAAGACTTTCCTCGCACATGAAATTTTGCGACAATTTCAACAAGCGCAAAACTAGCCAAGGATTTCCTTGCAAGAAATTGAAACCGTGTATTTAGGTAATAAAAGTGATGTATTAAACTTAAAGTGTTTAAATAAGGTACCACTGAAGATAACTTCGTCCTCTGAGTAAGTTTACACCTTCTAATAAACGGCTCAAACAGGATTACTTTGAGTAAAAATTGTTTCTGTTGCATGGACATTTACACTTCTGTAATTTCCTATTGGGAGAGGACCAACAGCTGATGTATAACTGAAAAGGTGGAAAGCTGACAAAAAACGAAAATCGATAACAATCAATAAAAGTCGATAGAAATTAATGATTTGTATCGGAAAGCCGCTAACATACGGACGAACGTCGCAGCTCCTGTGGGACTCTCAGTGCCACTGGGCTGGTCGAAATGGTGACATTATTTTGTTGTAGTTTCCCTCTGCTGGTGACTCAAAGAAAGGAATTGCCTGCCTCCTTAAAGCGGTGTATTTGGTTACATGTCATGGGGACGGGTCTCTTCGCGTGTTCATATTACGTAAACTAGTACACACAAAGCAGATGTTGGTCATTTCTCTGTTATAGCAGGCCAGATAGTTCCTAAAGGCAGTGCACATGCTGCGACATTGAAACTTGAGACCTTTTTGTCCCTGCTGCACGACGCAAGACTCAGCTAAATTTTATGCAACAGAGCTTTTGTTCATATGAGGTAAACTGTCGTTGTAACATGTCCACCCGCCGCCCCCCCCCAATCGTGTGCGCCCACCTTAAGGAGTTCTTTTGCAATCTCCGTCAAAAGAAAGAAAGTCAAAAAAGGTTAGTTAAAAAGGCCAAAATACTTCAAAGGACTAGTAACAATCAAAACTGGAGAGATTGGATAGTTTATTTCTTTTTTGTACAAGAGTTCTGCTTCTTTTTGGGGGTCAAACGGACTCGCAAGTAGACGTGAGTTGAAAACTTCGGTCTACTTACGAGTGCGTTTGACCAAGGCTTTACAAATATAGAAACGCATCCACAGTCTGGAAATATTTCAGAGTAATCTACAGCAAGTGTGGATATCATAACAGGAACTCCGAGAACATGGGGGAAGACTATGTTCAAATAAAATAAGAGTTATGGCTTAGGTCCGTTTGTTCAGAGCAAGATTACAGTATTAACAGTTTTAGCGCAAATTTCGACTTTTCAGTGACATTTAAAACAGTTTTGGCCTCATTAATCTCATGTAAACTCTACAAAGCATTTGCAGTGAAAATGCTTTCAAACGAGGGAATAAAAACTTTGTTCGACTCTCAATCTTGGATTGATGTTTCGGTTATCCTGCAGGTTTGAACAACTGAGCCACAGGAAGGAGAAACTTCGCCCGATTAGAGAAATCATGACAAATATTGACATTTCGAAGCTGTTTTTGCGAAATCATACCCTGTCTATTGTTCATTGCAAACAGTCAAAGAAAAAAAACACCTATGATCGGCCATTAAAATATATAGAAATTCCGTTTAGAAAATGTATCTTGATAATGACCTTTGTCAAACCTTATGCGAGGTGTCATTTTTCCCCAATTCTCCTTGGTCTAATGATTTTGTAAACCTCAGTAGTATTTCCCAAGACATAAGTAAACTCGGTTTGTAACTTGTTAAAATAATTTTAAACAATTTGTAACCTTATCTCTCTTTTTTTATCAACGTGTTTGTTGATTCGTGGCGAAATTACCATCGAATTCCAGTGTTATATTCTTCTAGTAACTGTCTCTTCATAATAGTTCGTGCCACATTATAAACAATTTTCTAGGTTTTATCACCATTTGTAAAATTCTAGTATACAGCTGTATCTTTCATTGATGCAAAAAATTACTCCACGACACCCTAGCCTCGTAATTAAAATTCCTTGTAATACTTCTTTTTCCATGTGACTCATCAGTAACGCCTCATCTCATTTAAATTTCTTCAGCATTTTGTAGCACGGCTTACAGACAGGCACGCGATTGTCCGAGTAATGTCCAGGAAGGGTACACTGTTTATCAATACATCGCTTACAGAAAACCTCTCCACAGTTCCAGCAGTGATACTGTCAAAAAATATAGATGACTTTGTGAGTAAGAACAGTAAATGTGGAATTGTTTAGGTGTATTTTGCCAACATTGTGATTGGGCGAGAAAACCCATGCACCATTTAATGCATTTAATCGCGTGCAAAACCACAACTGTTTTGATTAGTTACAAGAACTTGTGCAATAAATATAGATTACTTCATAGAAAGTGCGCCGTACGGATTTTTATTCACGAGTTGCAAAACTTTGGAAAACGAACGAGTGAGCGCAGCGAACGAGTGAGTTTACCAAAGTTTTGCAACGAGTGAATAAAAATCCGTACGGCGCACTTTCTATGAAGTAATCTATATCTATTTGATACGTTTATCGCATAAAATTCTCTCTATATATGTGATAAATGTACTTATTATACATTGAACTCACTACCTCTTTAATTTTCTGATTGGCCGAAAGCGTGCAGTGAATTTTTGAACTCAGCGCCTGTGACACATCATAACTGCAGATTATACAATAATCATGTCAAGGACACTCAAGGTCACGGGTAATCATGTCATGTATGCCCGGAGTGCATGATTTCTAAGGGTGATCATGTCAAGTTTGCGCGCTTTGTGGTGCTTGCCGTCAGTGAAGAAGCAAAAACATGACTGTTTTTTTTTTTGTTTCATTCAATGTATAATAAAACAATCATTAGATTCGGTTTTTGTGATATCCAGAATAATCAAGGTCTCGATAAAGGTTATCAGCCTAAGCCTTCGGCTTCGGCTGATAACCCCGAGTGGAGTCCAATTTCGTCTGTAATCATACGAGTGATAACAAAATCGGACGACCACGCAGCGGGAGTCCGATTTGTTTCTCACGAGTATGATTACAGACCGAATAGGACAACACGAAGTCTTATTACTAATTAATCATGAAAATTACAATTTCGGGAAAATTTGCATTAAAAGTTTTTACACTGTTTCGATGTGATTGAAACCAAGAATGTGATTGGTTGATTTAAACTACAACTTTGAATGTGATTGGCTTATTGAAGTGTCTGATAACAAACTGTCCGATAACAACTTGACAACTGAATTCGTGGAAAATAGGATTTTTTAAAACCAATCACAATCGAGGAAATTGTAATTTTTATGATTATTCTGGATATCACAAAAACCTCATCCAATAATTGTTTATAACCAATCAGGGTGGAACTACTGCCTGTGAAGCAAATCACATGTAAAGCAAATTTCAGCTCAAGTGGTAGTTTTGGCGGGAAATTCACTAGCGTTGTACTATGTGGTCTAACCTTTTTGAACTGGAAACTACTATCTGCTGAAAGGTATTACTCCTTTCCCTTACAAGCGACACACACATTTAAAATACTTTTAAGAAAACTACTGAAATTACATTTTAGTTCACAAGAAAGCGATTTTACCTTACGACTTAGGAAATCGATTGGCGCTGCACAAGTCAAACACTGGAAAACATCTCGAACTGACTTCCATTCCACAGCAAAAGGAGGAGCAGATTGAAGCAAATCCTGGACAGTCAAGCCTTGACGTTTTAAAGTTTTCTGTAAGTCATCCGATAGCGATCCTTCCAAAGCACTGTCCTCACTCGTGTCGCTACTAATGCTGGGTAATGAAGATGATGCACTGTCGTGACTGTTAAGTAATGAGCTGTTTCGCACTGTGTTGAGTTCCAGATCATCGACTGAGTTCTCAAGCGAGGTCAAATCACTTGATGAATTACCAGGCGATTCACGGTGTGAATTTAGATACTTCATTTCCATTGAATTCTTGTCCTCGTCGGTGTTGCTTTCAGAGTCTTTTGACGAATTGAAAAGACTTTTCATCATTGCAATGCGCTGTAGAGTGAAGCATCAACATAATTTATTTACAGTACACAAAAAATAGAAATGTCTAAATTCGAGGAATTTTACTCCACAATTTATTTTTACAATTTCGTACATGCATTTCGCTTTTATTGTTTAATAATTTTTTGCATTAAAAAAATAGGGTCACCGGTTCAGGTTTTGATATATTGGCTTCGACGGCGTTCTACGCACAAATTTAAAACTCGACTTTGCAAGATCACCCCTTGCGCATGTGTAAAGGTGGTCCGCTGATTAGTAAAGTGCACAATTCCACGCAAAAAGTGTTGTACTTTTCGCTATTGTCGTTAGCAGCAGCTGTTAGGTGCTGTTAGAAGAAGAGTTTCACAAATACCTGAAGGTGAGACTGGCCAGGTAAAAAGAACGAAGAAAACCTAATTAGCAGCTGTTTTCCTGCTGTTTTTTTAGAATGATAGCCGGCGCAATCAATCGCAACATCGACATCGCATCGACATTCCAGCACAACGGTTTAACCTGATTTTTTTCCCTCTGAAATTACCTGAAGGATGTATGTCTCCGAAAGTAAAAATAAGTGATAACGCAAATAGGTTACTAAATTTGGAGGAAACAGAGTTTTACGAAGAAGGGGCATCGAATCGCAATGTTTGTTTTGGTTTTCAAGCCTGAAATCTCGTGCGCTCTTTTTCATTCGCGCGATGATGCGTGTATTCTTTCCACACCTCCCTCGGACGAAAAACTGTTATGAGCCACCTTAAATTGAAGTGAACCTAAAAATGGTAAATTTCTAAGAGGGAAAATCAACAAAGAGATAATAATAAACCATAAAGGAACAAGGATTCATAAAGATGGAAAAGATTAACACGGATTACAAAGATGAGCAAAAACTGACGTAGTTTCTTTAACTGAAGAATCCCGCTTTTCTTAGCTGACATTCAATGATAATGTATGTATATTAAGACCCATAAATGTTGAATTGTGTGTGCAATTTAGATAAAAAAGAACTTTGATTAAGAAGTAATTTCTTCCTGAGCTATCAGTAAAGTGTCGGGCAAACAGGTGACAAGATTACAGAAAACCATCACCTTATCTACCGGAAATCGTCATAAGCTAAAGCAATCTGACAAAAAATACAGACTAAAACCTCAGCCACTGAATGTAGCCTTATAAGACACACAGAGTACAATTTACAACAGTTTCAGAGTCTATACACCTTAAAAGATTTAAAATAATTTTTACTATACTTACAGAGGAAAGAAATTTAATGTGATCTTGTAGTGAATCGTTATGATCTATGATACTACTAAGCGCATCCAACACCGTCTCTCTCGGGTGAACATCATTATCATATCGATTGTACATTGAACGCCAAAACCTAAAACAAATGGTAACACAATTTAAAGCAATTAGGTTTGACGCTACTTGTGTTCAGTCAGTCTAACTTAGTCACGTAGATTTAAGCAATAGACCACAAGTTTTTTTATGGTTTATAGGCTGATAACGATAAACCACGTGGGTTGTTGGAAGAACAAAAGAAAAATTCGTCAATCACAAGCCGCAGGAGAGTGCTTTACGAGTTCTTTGAGTGTCCTTTCCAACATCCCAAGTGGTTTATCATGCCTCTAAACCATAATAATTATATAATAATTCAGAAGACACGCGAAATTTCCATGAGTTTACTGGCACAATAAACCATAGCTGATTGACCAATCAGAGTGCGCACATAAATTTGATTATTATATAAAAAAAAACAATAAAATATGTTTTTAGTGGTCAAGCCTTTAGTTTCAAGGTTTCATGAGCTAGCTGGTTTCTATGCAACTTAAACAAATGAGCTGAAAAAAATATTGCAAGTAAACATAACAAAGTTAATAACCCAAGTAGTAATTGAGAAGCAGACATTTGGCTATTTACTAGTTTGGCCGAGCAGATGAAAGCGGGGCTACTGATATTGACACCAGCTGAAGGTCAGAATGGGATTTCACCCACCCTGGATCTCCAGATTTCTTCTGCTCTAGCTAATGGCTCAACCACGCTGCTTCCGCAAACCAGATTTTATCAGGTTTGTTGAATTATGATTCAAGATATCTCTGTTTCAATGTGTGAAGTCCAACCATTTCTGACGTCATGTCCTGCAAATCTGGCCTCTTCTCCTCCTAAGGAGGGAGACTGGCAGGGTGGGGCAGGAGGCGATGGAAGAGGAAGAGTTTACTTTCTAAAAATCAAGCCTAGTACACGTCTTACTTGAGAGTTTGCGGACAAGTATTAGGCCATAGTAACTCATCCCTGCCTCCTCTGTACAGCGGATTTGCATAGTCACTGATGTTCTGCCACATGTAACCCCACAGGGAGTATGTCTTCTCTGCCAAACTACACAGAAACACAAGTTATTGTTAGTCACATTTTATTAAACACCTCTACCTCTAGAATTACTAGCATATATTATAAAGAAGAAAACAGAAAATTTTTACTACACTTCTCACAAAATTGTGTATGTAATAATCAAGACCCAGAATAGGGCGAGACAATTTGACAGTAAGGGCTGGAGATGTGTAAGTTGTGCCAAGCAAATGTCGCAGCATGCCTGGAATTGTAAACTGTAGAGTTCTGGCATAGTTAGAACAGTAAAAAAGAATGCAGTACTAAAAAAGTTGACAGCCTTCTAATTTTCTGGTCACGTTGCCTACCAGTGTTCCTTTCGTTCTCGCTCACAGTTTCCAAGGAAAGTCCCAAACTGGAAAAATACAAGCAGAATGAAGAGAATTTATATGAAAACAGCAAAAATTATTTGAAGTTATTTTCAGTGTAAATATAATTTTTTTCTTTCTGATCAAGTTAACATCACTCCTTTGTCTTTATAAACTTACAATACCTGAATGACAAAAAAAAATTTCATATACCTGGCAAGAATACAAGTGATCATGAATTGTAAGAAGGAATCTTTCATTAAACTGGAAGGCAAATGGAAACTGTTCTTGTAACTGCCACACTCCTTCCAGGAACTGGAGAAACACTGGCGATGTCTCCTTCACATCTGATTGGAGAAAGCCACACCTGAGAAGAAATGCATGTAGACATCAAATGATAAATTTTATGTGCATGTAGCAGGGAAATTTGACTTTAATCAACATTGCTTATATTGCTAGAGGTCTCTAGAAAGCAATACAGCCTTTGATGCAAAAATATTTTAATTCAAAGCATCATATTTTAAATTTAACACCTGACATACAGTTATGTTAAGTTATTAACGAGCTGTCAAGATGTGTAACTTTAAATTAATAATGACAAGCATCATGCAGTAACAGGAATTCTTAATATTCAGCCAAGCAAGGAGGGTCATTTTTTCAAATTCTGAGAAGGAGCATGTTTTAAAAGCCAATTGAAAATGCTGAACAGAGACTTCCAGATGGACAAAGGTGGGGGCTTTAAACATCCCTTGCTTCAAAGCAAAAATTAGAGCACTTTCTACGAGAGAGGTATTGTATCTAGATATTTTGTGGAACACAGCATTTTACCTATCAGTGAACTTGTGTCCAAATGCAAGCCACTCTTTCTCAATCAAAACCTTTAAACAAAAATAAACATCACAGCTACTTTACAGTGTAGATCTATAAAATGGCACAAATTCAGTACTTCTTGATAACCATGAAACTGTTTCAGGAGATTTCCAAGACAATTACAAATCTTGTTAAAAAATTGCAGTGATCTCAACATACCTGAAATCCATGCATTGTCCTGTAGTAAGGATCTAACATTATGCCTGCTAACGAGCAGGTCTGCGCTGTTCTGTCCCATCCATCACTGCAGTGAACTACAACGCTCACCTTTTCTTCCACAACTGCCTAAAGTAGATGAATGTACATATATTTGACATTCAGCTTTACAAGGACCACTGCCTTGCCTAAATGATCAATGACTGTAGATTTTTCACAAAATAATGAGCTGTGAAAAAAGTTTCAGTTGCAAAATTTAAAAGTATTGAAATCACATGAATCACTTTTTCAAGAGTTTAATCATATTGTATTCAATGTCCATCTTTAGCATCATAGGCCACCCGAGTAATTTTTTTTGAGCACTCTCCTGTTGTAGCAAATTCAAAGGGTGCATGTCTACACTGTACGTAGCATAAATCATTATATCAACAATAGCCTTCATCTGACATGAAAATATGCCTGGCTATTTGTTTGCAGACATTATCTGTTTTGAGAGGCAAACAGTTTTTTGAGAGCATACACATACATTTAGCTTGAGGAAAACTGTGAGCTTTAACGAACAGATAATGTCCAAGGACAAATATCTGAGCATATTTGGTGCAAATGGAGGATGTGGTGTTAATTATCCTTCAAATATTTCTCACAACATGTGCAGTTTTGAAAACTGGAGAATATCACTTGAATATCCCCCAGTTTTAGCTGGGGTATATTCAGTCGTGTGATTGGTCTAACACATGCAAGTGAAAATATTTGATGGATTATAAAATACAAATCAATACCTTGGCAATAAAGACTGAAGTATCTAAAACAGCTTTAATGTGCTTCATCCATCCACTGCTATCTAGGCCACTTGCTAAGGCTTTGGCTGTCACATCTGGAGTCTCACAGACCACTGAAATAATCAAAGGAGATGTCTAAGATGTCTTTTCAGTACCGCAAAAGCAAGTGTCTCTTGAATGTAGCCAACATACAACAGAGGGCTTGAGACAAAGTTTTTAACACACTGGTCCACTGGCAAAAGACACATCAGATTTTACCAGCTAAAACAATTTTTAACTAGCCAAATTGTCCACAAGTCAGGTTTCAGTACAGTATTTTTTTATGCCTTTATTTTGACATGTCACAAGATCCAGAATTGAAACTCTTAAAGCTCTTCTGGTATGGGAGACATTAAATTAATAAATAAATTTGACAAAAGTAGTCTCCATTTTGGCACTACAGGTCAACTGATCCACAATACAATGTGCGAACCATTAGTGCTCTGAGCCACCCCCCCCCCCTCCAAACTGGATTACAAACTTACATACACAAATAAATAGCATCATGTTATCAAATAACTTTACTTACACTCAATCATCTTCTGCAAGCTTTGTCTCATCACATGGATATTCTCAATTCCCACAAACTGAAACTTGACATTCTCGTAAAAATCTGTGCTTTCATATCCTTTGCCAGCGGCCTTGTTTGCCATGGCATTGATCTACAATAACAATTATGTACTTCATAATTAAATAACACAGTCAAAAAATACTGACTTACCAAGGCACTTCAAATGACCAAGAGAATGTGATTACCATTATGTAGGGTTAGTTATAGTATTATTTTCCGCATGCTAGGGTACCAAACCTGCAGAATTCAGCCTCAACTTAAACCCTCCTCCACTACATTAAATAGAAGAAGTCAGTCTCCATCCTTTGTCGCCAACCTTTCCATAAACTGAAATAGCTATCAACCAAGCTTACTGAAGAGAGATCTGCAGACCTCAATCTCCATAGAATTTCCTTGCCAAGACCAAAAATGACACATCCTTTCTGGTTGACCTTGCAAAAGTGTTGGTTACACATCATGTAATTTACCACTGTACCAAGTCTAGGAAACTACAGTGCTTCCTTTGCAGGGAAAGTCTGCTGAAGATCTACAAAGCTACACATTATTAAAGATGATACCTTTGGTCTTGTATCCACAATGTACACATATTTAGAATCAGGTGTGGTTTCTAAGATGGCTTGAATGAGGCTCTCATCCTCTTGGCATCTAGAGTTGAACCCTGATAAAGGCTGACTACAGCGGCAAATTGATGCCTGAAAATACAATAATAGTTTGTTTTGAGGAATTTTGTGTGACACGAAAGCATACAAGTAGAAGCCATATAGGTCTGATGATGCAAGTTAACAGGTAAAGACAAAGCACCAAGAATTGTTCAACATCTGCCACTGGTACAGGTTAATTAACCATAACTAAATTAAGGGAGGGCCTTCTTAATTACCAACTGTTCATAAATTTGTTGCTAAGGAATGTTTCTAACTAATTTTCTAAATATGATAGTATCATATTTAGACAAGAGGCCTAGAGGCCTTAACGCGGATGCTTTTTTTTAAGTTTATCATTGGTCTCTGTGTGATGATTGAGGCCCGTAAACGAAATTAAGCGAAAATGGTGAATGATTTTTTTCTACTGAAAGGAAAGAGAAAAGCTCGGT
>OMLO01000870.1_pt1 | contig 21736 bp, 16 predicted proteins | sample 1674811 | NCBI WGS metagenome assembly OMLO01 (sample SAMN06265003, study PRJEB25207) | coral metagenome | isolation source: Coral host | place: Mexico:La Bocana,Puerto Morelos, Mexico | collected 2008-11-13 | reverse complement strand
AATTTTTATTTCATTTCTGAAACAAGTAAATCATTATCTGTCCACAGTCGAAGTTTAAAAAAAATCTATCGAGTAGATAATTTTCGCGCGAACGTCCTTAAGACACATGCCCAACAGGTAATCTCACCTTGCTGTGAGTCGAATTGAAACTGCGAATGAAGAAAGGATCTTTGACATCTACTTCCTCAAGCTCAGGTAAATCCTACAAAGAAATGTAGTTTACAATAAACGCTTTTTGGATTTCTACTGTTTCCCTGAGAGATTTCATCGATACAGCTGAAATAGTCTGAAAACAAGTAAAGTGCAGCAAATAAGAACAGGGACGTGGGGCCACAGACATTCTGTACGCTATCTTGGTCTGCGTTAAAGCCTTAATCCCCATGTGCATCAAAATGACTTGTCTCAGGTTCCGAAGCAAGGTTGAAGCGACTAGGATTTGTTGTAACTCTCTGGATATAAATCTGGGTGGAGAGAGGCACTGTAAAGTAAAGTGTCTTGTCCAAAAACCCGAAAGTTAAAGACCAGCTTGGTCTCTAATCCAGACCGCTTGATCTGATATCCGACACACTACATTTAACCATTAGGCTGGCACATTTCCAACGTACATTGCTCCTTGAAGCTCCAACTTCAAAATATATATTCTGTTTACTGATTGCCACAAATATCTTCAAAGTTTGTGCTGAGAATTAGGAAGTTCATCAAAACAACATCTCTCAGTTAATGATTTTTGTTATTATTTCCTTCACCAGTTCGCTGGCAATCCCTTAATAAGGAGAAGTCAGGTTTTGCTCATGGTAAGAAGTTTATATGATATAAACTAACCTCTTGGGGATCAGGAAAATCATTTGATCCGTTTCTCGATGCCTCACTTAGTGATATTGTTTCAATGTCGTCATCTGAGAAAGAGAGAAACGAAAAAAAAAGGAAAAAATGAAAAAAAGGAAATTATTACAACTTTTACTACGGTTTGAGACTGGCGGTGTAGTCTAAATGGTAACTTACCGATTTGGTTTTGGTCTTACGACACTGAATTGTAGACCAATCCGCTCTGTCAGTCGGATACAACAAAGATTTTACAAGTGTGCGAGTTATGTACAGTACTGCTCAGCGAGTACATACCTTCCAATTCAGTGATCAACACTCCTTCCCCTTTACGTTGCTCTTCTTTACCTGAAGACAAAGACGACGGTCCGGTACAAAATTGGTGAGATCCGAACAAGCATGATAAAAAGTAGTTGAAATTTATGTAGGGGTCATATTCCGACCTCTGTATTTCTACTCCCCAGTCTCCCGCCTGGATGGAATGCTCGTCCATCGCTGGGTTACCTCCAAACATTAAATTCGACGGTATCGACGTATTCACCTGGGCGGAGAGAGGCTCTGTGAGAGAACGCTGACCAGGGGACGAACCCAGACCACTCGTTTCGGAGTCAGAGAGACTAACCCACCATCGTGCTCTCCAAGATAAAACATCACAAATTTGTTAATCTGCAGTGCAGTGGGATCCAGTGTCATTGGGGGCACACTCACCCCCCACTCACCCATTGTCCCAAGACCTCTCTGCCACGAAAAAGTATGTGGTGATTAAACGCCTTTGTTTTTCTAACATCAGGATTGATTTCAAGACTTCCAAAAATTACGAACGACCAAAGTTCAATTTTTAAGTTGCAAAAAAGGAAGTAATATTTCAAAATTAGCCACATTAGAAATATCATAATTGCCCTGGCCGTTTCGGACTATATTCATACGGCTGTTTTCATTCTTTATCTATTCAACTTGTTCTCAAACCACGTGTACTCGTAAATGTCAATTACCTGTATCCACGACTATTTCTGTTATCATTGGACCAGCCCTCTTTCCTTCGCGTGCTCGCGACCCGCCAAAGATCCCATGATCACCAAACAGTTGGCTGTTTGCTTCTACGCTAACCGTTTCAATCTCTTCACCGGACTGCTGATCAGGAACTGGGGCTGAATTGACAGATTTCAATTTAACACTGTCGCCTTCAGTGCTGAGGACAGCAGTTTCACGCTTAACGTCACATGACTTGACCACACTGCCTTGAAGTTCTTCGGCAGGTATTTGTGGCTGCTCAGTGTTTTCATTGTCTTCACTGTCACTGTCGTCACTCGCTGCCTCGCTGTTATATGAAGATTCTTCTTCTTTTTCTTCATTTGAAGCATTATCCCGCTGTTTGATAAGAAACAAATAAGCAAAGCGCATTAACAACCAAAAACAACCAAAAAACGTCTGCTAACAACCTAATCCCTCTTTTTTCACTAAGGATAGAAGAGTAATTTAATATACTAAAAAAAGATCTTTGATGGAACAAACGACACAAATGCATGAGTGCATGATGATAACGATATCAGAAGTGTGTCATCCAACTAAGATCAATGTTTGTTCAAACTTCTGATGCCGATCTTTTCAAAAGTACATGTCTGATCTGATCACCCACGACCCCCAGGGGCGGGGGCAGACTCCCATACGAAAGGAATGGGGATACTCGTCGTCTCCATTATGGGGGCAAATCAAACTTTGGTCCGACTTAGTTAGTTTAGGACAAACCCCAAGCCTTTCAGCCGACGACGTGTCTTTCGGGTCGCATGCGAACAAGTCGGAAATACCCAGAAACTTCTTCATACTGTTTTGGTGGTTCAATTCCCTTCAGTTATCATTTCACATCCCATTAAAAAGTGTTTTTTTTTAGTGGTCAAAAAGATCTTGAACCAAGCCCAGATTTACATCCTTTAGTGTGGCTAATAATTTATAATTTGCGACGAGCATCACCGTGGCCATGAGAGCCCCCCCACCATGACCTGATTGGACAGATTGCCTCATTTGCCTGTCAAAAAGCATAAAGAAAATCTGCCTGATGAGTGCGTCAGCACGAAACTCAGAGTTGCAGTGAATCATGTGTGTTTTCATTTAGTAACCCAATTCTAAAGAACAATTTATAACGTAAGCAGACAATACAACACTTAGGTACGTCAAACTTAAAAATTGATAGCCTTTGGAAAACAAAAGAAATTGATTGGCCTTTTTGACTGGTTCAATATTTTTTTGGTATGTTCTTGCATTTCATTACAATACAAGTCCAGTTTATTGTACCGTTTTGTATATGCACAATAAAATCATATTTGGACATTACTATTTATTTTACACATTTCACACTTTGCATTCTTTCGTTTTTCACCGGTTTCTACTTTATATGTGTATAATAAGTCTTACGTGGATATTTTTCGTTTCGCTGGATCGGCGAAAGCTTGGATTTTAAAAGATTTTAACATCACCCAGTTTTACAGTAGTTTCAGGCCTTATTTGAACTTCTGTCACTTTTATTACAAGTAGAGTTGTTAACAACCTCGTTCCCTGGGAACGAGGTTGAGTTGTTAAGTATTTATTTAGTATCATGTCCGCATATTTAAAAGAACAATATTCAGTTCCTACATTTTCTTGATTTCTTGTTTCTCTCATTTTTGACAAAGCTGAAGAGAAGAATAAAACGTTGTGGTATGAGAAGATTAAAAGGTACTGTCAGTAACCAATTCTAGGGTACATGTAAAATCGGTCCACACACAAGAAGAAAGAAGCACCACAAAATACAAAGTGTAGTCGCACAATCAGCTTACCATTCACACTGTCCATAATCTTTTGCTGTTCTCTTGTAATCCACCGCTCTCTTTCTTCTCTTTCAGCTTCCACTCCTCCCTTCTCCCTAGAATTCAAATACATTAATAAATTAATAAAAAGAACCTGTGTGGATAAAAGTGTTCCTAATCCATTCTGGTCTCCTGACAATCTGGCCCTGATTACAACAAGTTCACCTGGCTTGAGCGCGTCCGAGTTTGAAATTACTCGCCCGATTACTCCCTGAATTGTACTCCACTCGGTCCAAATACTATTACAAAATGTTGTGGTATACTGAGTGGTAGCAAAACAATAAAAACGATATCCCCCCACATGGGAGGATATCATACTTATCCACACACATGTGATATCATTGTTGTCTCCTAACTGCCCTTAAATTTGTTAACGTATGATCAAAAAATCTTCTGATCTTATGTGGAAGTCTTTGGCAATCTTCAGAAATTGTTGGAAATTTTTGGAAAATGTTTGGAATTATTCGTGTGGCCTTCGAACAACTTTTGGAGAATCTTCGGAAATCTTCAGAAAGTGGTTGGAAATCTTTGGATAATCGCCAAAAATGTTTATATAATAAAAAGAAAATTACATGGTTGCTAGGAGATACGAATTTCTCTTGTCATGTTGAAAAATCTTTCTCAACTCTAGAATAGAAATTCCATATCTCTACAGAGCCGTGTAATATCCTCTATGTGTGGATTAAATCTTACCATGCTTCTGCACAGGCTCGTTCTCTTGGAAACACTGGTCGGTCATCAAGGTATCTCAGACCTTTCTGCAGGACAGTGAACACACATTGTTATTCTGTATCTAAAGGGACTTAATCAATTTAGATTTTTGACAAGATTCTAAACAATATGTTTTCCAATTGTTTGTGCTATTCCAGAAAATATTGTTACCCCTCCCACACAGTTTTTTTGCTTTGAAACCCCCACATTCCAGGTTTGGTTCATACCTTTTTTCAAAACATTTGACTTCTGAGCTCAGAATCAGAATAAAACAGATTTTCACTCACTATTTTGATGATGAATGTTTTCCTGTAATTCTTGATTTTCTTGATGACAGGGTTACCCATCATGTTAAGAACATGCTATTTGAGGAAGGAAATTATAGTTATTTTACTACCGATACTTTAAATTATTTGTTTGAATTGAATCAAAGCACAAGAACTTAAAGTTAAACAGCTCATGCATTGAGGTCAATCCAAGAAATAGTTATTGCACTCTGCAGGTGAAATAATTGTATGTATACGTTGTAGTTAAAAATTAAATTCATGTAAAAATTAAATTCCTTTGTCTCTTAACCCTTATTAGGGCTAGGTTAAAATTATTTTTACCTGAATTTAATTTTTACCTACAACATATACATACACTGAATGGACAACACTGAATTAATGCTAAAGTTCATTCTCAATATTATTGACTTACAAGATTTTTCATTGAGGCAAAGACTTCCAAGACATCAGGATCATCTAGTCTGTTGTGTGACACATCCACAACACTGGGGACAGGCATACAGAGTAACTCAGTTATTATATATAAACAGTTTTGAAATACTGTAACAATTTGAAGACCTGAATCAGCAGTTTGGCTATAAATAGTGGACTTTGCACTCCAGGTATGACCTTAACATCTAGAAGAAGCTAGTTTTTCATTGTCAATAATAACATCAACAAAAGCCCTTTACAATGCCTTTAACATCAGTGTAAACTAGGTAACTAAATTATATTATTAATTATTATGAGGCAGGTCTGAAACAGGGTATTGATTAAAGGGTGAGGTCATAAATTATAGCGTATCACATTGTTGGTCAGGCCATACAAAGGGTTAGGGAAAATAGAAGATTTTGGTCATAAATAGGGTGAGGAGTTTTGAGAAATCAGGGCAGTACACTCCTACCCAATTTTTCTGGGAAGCTTCATAAACTTATAAAATTCAGACCAGCTTAAATCCTATGTCCCACTGACTATAGTAAGTAGTTCCAGAATTATCTAAACCCACTATGAGGAGGTAATTTGGTTATATCAACTAAGTTGAAAATGTACATTGGCCACCGTAACGAGTTATAAAGCTGATGTTTCGAGCGTTAGCCCTTCGTCAGAGCAAATGGAGGGATTGTGGGTTGTGTGTGGATTTATATGAAGAGTGGAGCTATGCTATTGGTGGAAAAATAGTGACGAGAAAAACATGAATAAATTAGTAGAATGAAAAGCGTTCGTTGATACCTATGGGATTAAGAGTGCCGATTTGAAAAATAAACTTTTGTTCAAGAGTTTTGCGGCTTTCCGAGCTACCTTAATGTAATGAAAGGCCGGAGATTGCCAGATGTTGCTAATTAGAATGATTAATAGGTAAATTAAATTGTCTAGCGACTGGTTTTGATGCGTCCTTGTCATTCCTTTCTACGTCACGAAGTTGTTCTCTGAAACGGTCACCTGGTTGTCGTCCTGTTTCGCCAATGTATATCTTTTTGCAATACAATGTAAGTGCACGTTATGTCAGTAATAGATGACGTTGGCGGAGGTGCACGTGAAGTGATCAGTAATCTTAATTGATCGCTTGGGTCCCGATATTTTGTTGGCGTTGTGAATGAAAGGACAAGTTTTACATTGTGCGCGAGCGCATTTAAAAGTGCCGCATTGGTCATTAGTTTGGAATGAACTTCTGACTAAAAAAACTTTAGAAACTTTCACCCTTTATCCACTGTGAGGAGGACGTACTGTATAATTATGCAAAATATCTGAGGGGGTAAAATGGGGGTCACAAATCCTCCTAATGATTCCAAACCAAACAACCTTGCACATGGAGGAGCCAGGATGGATATTTTCTGGAAACATATTGTTACAAATAAACGAACATATAAATTATATGCTGTACCTCAGATGATGACACTCTGCTAAATGTTTCAGGTCATCTGCTGTGGATAAACGGTTGTGTGATATCTGTAGTGTGCCCAGTTTGGGGATTGCACCTGCAGTGATGCAAGGAAAATTAAGAGAGTCATAAGTTTGCCATTTGATCATGAACAACCAGAGAGTATATAGAATCTGATGGATCGGCAACCCAGCAGTAACTAGTCATGAAATATGCTGCCCAATGATAGGGACATTTGGCTCTGTATGCAGCTATACAAGACAGATTGAAGAACAAATTAATTAATATGCTCAAGACTTGATAATTTTTCAGACATTTCACTGATCAGAAAGCAACTTAAACTGACTGTGTAACAAAGACTTAATCAAATAAACAGTATGTATGTACAGCTAGAAAGATTAAATTTGGTTTTGAAAAATGTTATTTTAAATCCTGTACGCTAAGCAAAGGGGCCATGTTTTGAAACTGTTTAGCAATTTCCACTTCTTGGAAATACTGGAAACTGCAGAAGTTTGGAAAGCTGTTATATACACAAACTTGACAGAGGTACTACTTACTTATGTTTTCAATTTTGTAAATGGTGTTATTGCTGACATTTAGAGTGTCAAGCTGTTGTAGATGCTCCAAATTTTCCATCTTTGACAAAAGGTTCTGTTGCAAATACCTGGTAAATAGATTTAGATTAAGTGACATTCGATTGAAACTTCAAGATCATGGCTTGAATGTCATAATAAAACTATCATTTAATTAATAGCAAAGTTTATTATTTAAGTCTCCTTAGAATGACGTATGACTGTGTAACATTAGACAGTATTTGATATATGATATATACTCTTAACAACATACATGTACATACTGCAATAATGATAATTGAATGGCTGTTGTTTTTTTCATGAGCCATACACTTATATAATAAGAACTCTTGAATATTACCTAAGTTGCTTACCTAAAAAAAGTTAAAATCTGGGAGATCCCCCGTTTTAATTAGAAACTAGAGCTCTACTGATTCAAAAACAAAAATGCATCAAATATTTCAAAATCCCCCCCCCCCCTCTTCCCACATGCCATCCTGCCAAACAGACAAAAAAAAAGCTAAATGAAGAGTGAAAAATATAGGTACTTCAAATTACGCACTTTCCTTATATTCAATGTATGGGAGATTTGGTGACCTATATGAGAGACCCAGAGATTTGTAAGAGTTTGCATGAATGCACATCAGATTACTGATACACTTTTTACCTAAATTAAAGATACTTACAAGCATCGTAGCTCTTTCTGATTGTCCAGATTTTCAATCTTGTGAATTCCATTACATTCCAGCCAAAGACATTTCAGTCCTGTGTATTCTTCAAGGTTTTCTATCTTGGCAAACCCTGTACCATGAAGTTAACAAATGTACATGTATGTGCAGCCAACATTTTGGGCAGATTTACAATACAATAAAATAAATGTACATGAGGTGCAAACAAATGTATAATTGAAAAGTAGAGGTTTCAAATCTCTTTTTTTTTGGTAATTTTCAAGGTTCTCATACATGAAGCCTCCAATTTAACACAGCACCTTCTTATAGTCACCATTGATCAGGCTTGCAGAAAAAATACTTCTCCTCAAGTTTCCCGCAAAGATTTAAATTAACCATTTCCAACCCCTGATATATAATGCGTCATAGAAACAAATTACCACCAACAACAGCGGCAACTCACAATGGACATGCTTAACCAAGTAGCTGACAACACAACACTGGCCATTTGAAAACTTTAATTTACTACTTGACACAGAGGAGAGAAGAAATCACACTAAAGCAAAGGGATGTGTTAACACTAATTATTTGTACCAAACAAGAGAAGCTCAAGAAGACTGGATCTATCCCTTTTTTTGAAAACAGAAGACCAATTTATGGCCTCCATAATTTGCAGCAAGAAGTTTAAATGCTCCACCGTCAGTCAAGTTAATATAACTCCTTTATTTCTTGAGGAATGAAAAAGGACCCACTTCATGCATGTGTGTGACTTTCTTGCTAGAAACAAAAATGTTTATACAATGATAGAGTTTTTCCGTAATAGGCTTTCACAGACTACAGTGTATCATATCAACAATCTGCTTTTTTGCCACATGTGAGACGTACTCTTATTTCTAATGGCACAGTTAAGCAAGCAAAGGAAAATTAATAAATGTGCAGCAGAACCTCCTCTCCACAATGGCTATCTTGTGGACAGAGGAAAGTCATGGTAGAGAGTTGGCCATTTATGGGGAGCCACGAGGGTCTTTGTCACTTGAATCTCTCTGGAATGGCTGCAAACCACTATACAGTTATCACGCTAATTTTAATGCAAAAAAATGTTTATGTAGTGCTAATTAAAATAACGAATTTAATATAAATCTACACATAGACACAAAATATATATGTATAAACAAAATAATAATACGAAAAAATAAATAAATAATAATAAAATAAAAAGTGAAACACCCTAGTGATGTTTAACCAACTAAAATTGCAAGTAACTGCTTAATTTTGACTTAACACTGAACTTCTCCAACAAAAATATTCGTAACATGATTTTGATGCAGTATGGTCGTTGAGACTACATACCTTTGTAATGAAGATAAAGCACATCGTTTAGATACGGTGTTCTGTACAATTTATGTTCTTTGCAAAGTTGAAATAAGACCTTCTTTGTAATCCTGTTAGGTAAAATCAACCATAGCAAACAAATACATGTACGAACGTGAGCTTTGAGTCAAACGCATGAATTTGCTCTATGAGCAACATTTCTCCTTTTTTACCTTGGATAGTTGTCTTCTTCTTTTTGAATTTTTTCGTCCATGAAAACGGCAGTTGGCATGACTTAAAAACGATTAATTTACCCGATTACAAGACTCCTTACTAAAAATTTTCAATATGGCGCCCAGATGATACAGCACTAGTTTCCTAGCAACGACTGATTCGACCCAGTCTCTCTCCCTCTCTCTCTCCCTCCCCGTCTCTCTCTCTCCCTTCCTGTTTTCGATCGGCTAAAGGGGAATCGTAGTCATAATCAGAAGCGTAGAGGAGTTAAGATCTATTGAAAATCAAACGAACAGAGTCGGTAGCAGAACACCCATTCTGCTTATGACTCTGTCGGTCAGGATCTAGTGAAAACTGGATTGTCGGAGACCTAAGCAGAAGCGGAAGAATAAACCAATCACAACGCTCGATTTCAAGCCTTGTGATTTGGTTCTTCCGCTTCTGCTTGTGACCCCGACAATCAAGCTTTCACTGGATCATATGCTATGCGGTGGTAAACGGAATCGGAACAAATGAAAACGTTCTGATTCTTCCGACTCCGATTCCCTTGAGTTTATGACTCCACTCACGACTCACTATTACGACTCCGACTACGATTCTACGGTGGCCCACAGGGGCAAAACACAACTCAATTTCTCTTCTGAAACACAACAATCTTTTCGAGAACACAACAATCTTTTCGAGCACACAACAAAATTTTACAGAACCGGCTTAAATCTTTTTTTAGAACACAACGAAATTTCGTTATACTCAATGATCTTTTTCAAAACAAAATAAAATTTTCCGATACACAAACGCAAAAATTGCAAAGTACTGGTAACTAACCCTGATACTGAAAGCGACCGGAACCTGGGACTAGCTCTGGTCAGGCGCGATTTTTGTGCCGTTTATCTGGCGGATTTGATCTCACTCACACACTAACTCTTATCGCGACAGGTAACGTTGTCTAGCAGCTTTTCAGCAGTTGTGAACCTAGGCCTGGCGTTGCAATTTCCATTGTCTCTTTTCATTTTCAAAACACCTTGCAGAAAAACAAGCAAGTCACTCACTTGATACACAAGCCTACTTCAAATGTTACAAACAGTGTTATTTTTCAGTTTTGATTTAATTCTAGAAGGAAGAGGAGGAGGAAGGGGCTGTTAACCCCGGGGGGGGGGGGTACTCCCTATAATGGCCTATAAGGGGAGGCTCCGCCCGAAAGGGGTACCTTTTTCAGGCCTCAGGTATATAAAAGGGTAGGGATTTCACAAGTTTAGGTATATGAAAGGGTAGGAAAATCTTAAAAGGGCCTTGAATTAAAACAGATCAAGCAGACGCAACTTATGACTGTTTCATTTTTATTAAAACTTTTTTGAGTACCCCCCCCCCCCCGGGCTGTTAACGGTGTTTCGCCATAGTAATCTTGTAACAATCAAACTGGTACTGAACTTCAAACATCCTACGACTTTATTTGTTGACACGTTTACGAGTTTAACTAGGAAAAATAACAAGCAAATACAGTAATAAACGAAGGGCTTATTGAGCACCTCAGCTCTGACCACGTACATGCTCTTAAGACAGAAACTCAAACGGTCCTGGGAAAGCGGCATTGCATCGAAGCGATGTATCTAGCGTTCCGTTCCGAAATAACGCCTGCACTACAGGCTATACCGCCTGCAACACGTTGAATTGGGCACAAGAGGGAAATCGCCTTTAACCAGATATCCCCTGAAATGCTCGGCAAATAATGAGAGAACCATAAAAAACAAAAGACTTCACAAAAGATCCCACCAGAATGATGACGTAGGGACTGAACAGACCCTGTATACGTTGGCGATGTGCAATTTGCACGAACGGCCTTATTCATATCAATACGCGCGCGAAAAATGTGAATTAATTTACCCGTAGGGATACCATGATTTGCATTTCAAACAAACAAGAGAGGTTACAGGGGCGTGGCATATTGGTAAGGGCGCCGAGCTTTTAACCCCGAGGTCCAATGTGCGATGCGTCTAATATTGACGGTTTTCGTCTTCCATGGTCCCGACGTTTGTTCCTTCAAGTGTTATAAATAATCAACTGGTCAGCACTGGAATCTTTAACAATTTTTCAGTTCCGTTTACAATATTACAGTATACCTTATTTGCACAGCACGGCCAAATACCACGACACTTTTGACATATTTATTTTTGAACTATTTTCTTGAATTAGACCTCTTCAAGTCCTCTTCAGTATGGCTGTCAGAATGAAAATATCCCTGCGGACATGTGGCGTTCACCCCTGTTAATACATTTACGCGTGTTGTGTTTTTCCGCCGTCCTCGTTCACGGCAGTTTATTTATTTCTTATCATTAATATGGTCGCAACCATTATTTTGATTTTAGCAGTCATTAAATAGTACTTTTCCAAGGATTATTATTTCTACCCACACGGTTTTAGACTTTGCGCGCTGTTTTTAACACCGAAACAAAAAGATATCAGCACAAACCTGAAAAACATACAATGCTGAACTAAACATCTGAATGACCATTTTAGAAATTGCAGCCTCTCAAAAATAAAGAGAAATAAAAACTCGGAAAAATAAAAGAGCAAAATATATGTTTTGTCGATAAAATGACCTGACAAGAAACACTAAAATCTGGTTTACACCAGCGACATAACATGAACATGTTGCGTTGTTCACACTGATGACAAATATGGTACGAGATTCTTGCCTTTGCTTGACCTTTTTATTATGTCGCTTGTGTGAACCAAGGCTTTGTTCCAAGCCTTGCCTAGTTCCTGTACAGCTTTCTCCCAGGCCTTCGCAGACAATTTATACGAGACGAACGGCCCGGACCACGTGACCCGAAAACGATAAACTATTATGTCAGCAGACACAGAACCCTGGATGGAGGGTGTATACATCTTGACAACACCGCTTTACACAAAAGAGTAACAACGGTCAAAATCTCCATCCGTATAACGGCAGCACTGAGACAAGGAGAGAATCTTCTGTCCCTTTGGCGAAAATTGTAAACCCGCCAGTCCCCTCCCCATATTAATCCCGGAACAAGACCTTTTCCCTCTTCAGTAAAAATGGCAGATCTGGGGAGAAGTTTATGTTTCGCGCTTCAAATCGTCTTTTCTTCTGCCTCATCGAAAGGCTGTTATTATACGCTGTTTGCAAATCTTTGTTGAGGGACTCGAACGCCGTGACTCCGAACTACCCTGTTGCTTGGCAACCACAACACAAACATAAGTAAACAAACAAATTTATAATCAACAGCACTTTTTAGTGCCATTCCGTGAATTTGATGATTTCTGTTGCAGATCAAGCCCAGATGTCCGTCGCAAGGAATTTTTCGCAGTTTCTTCGTCGTCTAACGGCAAACAAGTGTTCAAAATAAAATCAAACACCTCCTCCACGTTTTCGCCGGTTTTTGCGCTGGTTTCAAAGAAAGGCTTGTCCTTGAAACTGCTTCTTAGCCTTCCTTTCTTCTCGTTTTGTTCCAGCGCCAACCTTTCTCCAGCAGACGATTGGATTTCTCGCGAATTACTTGTAACAAGGTCTGTTTTGGTTCCCACCACCACAACAAGACAGTTTGGCTCTGAGGCGTCTAACAGTTGCAAATGGCGCTCTTGGAGGGCTTGAAGAGATCTTCCCTGTGTGATGTCATAAGCGATAATGGCTGCCGAAGCTCCCCGACAGTAAAACGAAGATAGGCCCGAGAATCTCTCCTCACCGGCTGTGTCCTAACAAGAGAAGAGATACAACAATGTCGCACATAGAACTTCGCTAGATCACTATCACAAGATGTGTGCGAATTCAACACCCCCACACTTTGTAATTAGCCAATAGGGGATGAGATTTTTTTAACAAATAGTACTCTATTGTGTTTACAATAAATGCTTATTTGTTTGTTTGTTTAGTGTCTCCAATAGGGAGAGCAGTGCTAAATAGAATAGCAGAGTCATTAATTAATTAATTAATTAATTAATTTATATATTAACATATTTTTAGTAAAGAACCAACATCGAGCTCTCCCATTGTGTCAGCATAAACCAGTGGATGATAAATCAAACTATTCACAATTGATTCTTGCTTTAGTGATATGCATGTCTGCCTAGCCAATAAAATTGCAATTGTATTTGCTCAGAATACATCATGTGACTAATTATGTTAACAACTAAACTAAAATCAATTAATAAATTCCAACTATTTCATTTGTCAAACGCTAAAAAATTGGTCAACATGTTAAATAGAATTTTTAACTTTACCCAGATGGCAACGTTGTATGGTCCCCATTGTTTTAGAAAAAAGGATGCTCCAATAGTCTGTGAAGGAGAGTCAGTCACACATCAGTATGAAATGGATTTAATTACCAAAACAGAATACAGTAGATTTCAATTGAGTGTCGAAAAACCAAAACCAAAGTGACCAGTCTGGTCAACGACACAGACAATCCAATGAACCAATCAAAACTTGAGGTGAATACATTTAGCAATGTGGAGGAGGATGGGAAAACATGTGTAAGTGAGTCATGATTTCGCTTCTTCTGATTAGATGACAGAGTGATGTGAGTTTTTCAAGCCAATGGATTAGTGGTACTGTAAAACCAATGCAAGTGAAAACTCAAGTGAAACCACTATTACTAAAACATGAAGAGTGCAGATGAAGAAAAGGAACTACAGTCCACTAAATATGGAAACCAAAGGGATATGAATAAGGTTTAATTTGTGTTATCAAGGTGTCTATGTTCAGCAGGCTTTCAGAACAAATGCTATTGGCACATATTTTAAATGATAAGACTAAAATATTTCATCAAAAAGTAACTGGACAATGTTAAATGAGTTAACTATAATGCAAGTTTAAACTAAAGAAACCTTGTTTGTAAGTACATAAGATGTCTCCGATTAAAATGAACGTTCTCCATGTTTCCAGGTTTAAATGTGATGTGTAATCATTTAAACAGTCTGTGAAAAATGATATTGCAATACCCTATGATGAGAAAGCTGAGAAATGTTTTGAGGCCCAATGTAAGAACATACGCCCGCAATGCATGCAGAGAGATGGATAGCGTATGTCATCAATTTATGTAGACAATCTCACTCCCAGGGTCTCTCCTTTTTTTCAAGGAGACAGGCCTTAGGAACAAGGTTAGATGGGCACAGAACTAATCTAGGGTGGATCTAGTGGTTTGGTGGAGCCTGGGCACTAAATCAAAAAAAAAAAAAATAGACATTATAACATGTTGACTTGAGAACAATCAGGGGGAGGAGGCCCCCAGCCCCCTACATGGAACCATCTTTGGCAGTCCATTTTTCGCACCCCATTCTCTAGTAAAAATAAAAATAACTAATGCATGGCTTGGTTAGAGAAATCAGGCTAACCACTACATACATCTCCACTTATAAAGTCTATGATATTCTGTTTCCTGAACCTTTATAATCCTCAATAGGATAGATGTACATGTACAACGATCCTCATGTTCTCAAAAGAATTTTACCAAGTAATGTCATGGAATGTTTATTACTCATTTTGTGAATATGTTTTATTCAAACTTTTAGTGGGAGATATTGCTGCAAAATTTTCCAAGTCTTAGCTCTGAGGGTGTTTCTATGGGTTCTCTGAAAACCAACATCTCGAAATTACAATTTGACAAGGATAGAAGACCCACACAAAAACCAACTATGGCTTATGTGGATTACTCTCAAACTATTGTACTTTATTTATTTATTTATTTATTTATAATTAAAATACCCACACTAATATTGTCACCAGTGAAAATTCCTTGTAGGTATCTTTGAATCAATGATGTTTTTCCAACACTAGCATCCCCAAGAATGACAATTTTAAGGTCCCTGTCAAAAATAGTTTAAAAGCACATCACAAAGCACATAACAAAAAGGAGATGATTCAAACATGATTTTCATTCAAAGATCATTTTATAATCATTTATTGAAGAATCAAAGAATGTAAACCCTCATCAAACAAAGTCTACACTAATTTATTTTATTGTATGACTAGCTCCGCGAGCGGGCAAGATGAACCGAATCTTGCGCTGTAATTGGCTACCCGAGCGGGCAAGATGGAGCCATCTTGCCCGCTCGGGATACAGGCTTTGTCCCGCAAGGAAAATTTATCATGTTTTGGCATTTTATCCCATATAATAAATCCTTTATTGACCAAGCTTTTCTCGTTCTTTTTTTGCGTGTTTATGGACCTCGACTTTGTCTCGGTCCATAAACACGCAAGAAAAGAACTTGGCCAATATCCAGCCATCTTGACCGAACAAGCTTGGTCAATAACCCATACATATAAAAACCAATGAAGCTTTCAAGCATGAAAACATATGATGTCTTCACACATGAAAAGAGCACTGCTATGGTTACATAATAAATGGTGCCTTTTGCAGCAGAAGTGATATGGTTTCGGAATTCACTGGTATTTATTTCCTGATATAAAACAAAGAGTACATTACAAAGCCACACAGTTCTCAATATTTTACTTGTTCACTGTGCTCACTCATGAAAAATTCTTCAACATTTTGCATCATAACTTTTTTCTCCCTTATTCTTAGGAAGTTAGCCTACATTGCTCTCGAATTGTACCATCATACTGTATATGAGAAATACACTTGTAACAATTTATATGACAGCTAGCAGTTGATCAGACAGTAATCAAGCATACATTACATGCAAGTCAACATCACTTACGCTTTCTTTTTAGTTACAGACTGCATCTTGATGGTGAGGTTTTCATTGATAATGCATTACATCTCACTTGCAACCACACTAAAAGAAATGTTCATTCAATCAATTTTGACATCATTGATTTTACAGATCTCTTTGCCATGTATTGTTTTTCTGTCCGTGCAGGATTCAGCATTGCAGATAGACAAATTGCTTGTCTTACATGATGTGTCTAACAATTTTTGCTTGAGACAATCAGCTTTACCTACAATTTAATGCAACATGGTTGTGATAGACATCATTTCTCAAAAATTCCTTGACTTTTCTTTGTTAATATTAAAATTTCGCTGACCACACTGATACATGCATATATATAGTAACTGCTTCTAGTCTCTTATTACAGCTGTCTAAATGTTTATTCCAGCCTTCAATGGTATTAAACGAGCCATGCTAAATTATTTCATTTTTTGAGAGTTTTCTTCAAAATATTAAGTATATTCCCTGACCATTTCCTGTGGCAGCCCTGTTTAAGCCACATCATAAAGAAAGAAAATTTGCTATTGAGACCTCCCTCTCCTTATAGAACCATACAGATTACTTGAACTAATTTATGAATAGGTTGGTAATTGCACACAGTCAAACAAAAAATTGTTAGGTTGTTAGATTGTTGTTAAATTGTGTTGGATCGAGTTTGACTGGGTTCGGAAATCAATCATAATCAAACTCTGGTATAGTTTTTTGGGGGTTCGATAGCGTTCGATTATCGACACCTGGATTTACTTGCATTATGTGGCATGGGCATCATAGCATGGAAGTAAAGACCCAACTCCGGGACAGGTTCTTTAAATAAATCTGTATTACTGTATTTTCCTTTACGTAGTGTTAGGAAAGGTGGCATCTACCTTAAAGCCACTGTTTAGTGAGTTATAAGCTTAGGGACAGTTAATTAAATAAAATCAAACTGAACCTCAAGTGGCATGTTATAAACCTTATTGGCTTACATTTTAGGCACACAACGGCAACTTTTATGACCTACCTGCAATTAGGGCGTTCTCTGCTTCCAGTTGGATATATTAAGAATCTAATTAGCACCAAAACACCAAGGATTAAACAGCGAATAAGAAATGAAAGAGCAGTTCCTCGCGAAAGGGACGAAGGAACTGTGTTCATTACCAGGTCTCCCCGTCACTTCCAATAGCATGTGTAGAGACCGTTGCGTGACTAGCTGAACTGATGACGTCAAAAGAGTAACACCCTCTTCCCCTTGTAGAAGCTTGACCTTGGGTATCCTGTGGTCAAGGAACATGGCGGCTAGCTTCACAGTAATTTCCAATTTTGAATTGCGGAAGTATACTAGACGACTAGCAGTAAGTTGCCAGTTGATGAAGTATCTTTTTCCTCTGTATACCAGGCAATCAAAAGTACGTTATAAGTGACCAAAATAGGATTTGCAGAATAACGTTTTTTTCCCACTAGCTATAGACCGGGCCACATAAACATGCCCTCGACCAGAAGTCAAACAGCTCGTAACACTCGATCAAGCGGCCCAGCTTCTATACATACTGGAATAGGGACATCCACAGGTGTTAAAAGGAGGCAAGCAAAAGCGAAATCAAAGACATCAGGCATTCCGGCTAAACCGTCAGCGCCACGAAACCACCCTGACAACAAAGAGAAAATTCGACACATACTTTGGAATTTGGTAGAAAAATACCTTCCTTGGTTGAAGATCATCTTGGAACCGTTTAAAAGTTCCAATGAGACTGTAGTTTTTATTATTATCGTGGCAATATTGATGTGTTATGGGTTTTGGAGCTTTCGCATCACATTCATTAATGCAGTCAGTGTTTTCTGGCAGAAACGTTTTACAGCTGACTTGCCAAGCGTGTATTTTAACGAGGTTTCATGGCCTCCAAGGCATCGTTGGATGTGGCGCGAAGAAGAGATTTTAAACGTGACAACGCGGATAAAAGCAATGTCTAAGGAACACGATGGAAAGCAAATTCACATGTATTTGATAGGCGGACCAGGCTCTGGAAAATCGGAGCTCGCCAGACAAATTGGGGTTCGTTTATATGAGTCACTAAAACAAGACAAACAACCAGTTGACGTCATAACAATCGATGCTTCCAGCGAGACCTCAATTATGTCGAGCCTCGTGGATTCAGTTTTTGCCCTTTGCAACGGTTCTGCACAAAAAGCTGACGGCATTAGACAAATCAAAGAAGAATTAAACCTAAGATTTGGGAATTTGTTTCCAAGCGAAGGTAACGTCTTAAAAACTGAAATGAAGCTTAAAGTTCTTTACGCAAAACTTGGCGAACTTTTCAAACAGCGAAACAGTCGGCCTGTCTTGATTTTTGACAACGTGCGAGATTTGAAGTCATTGTTTAGCTACTTGAACCTTGAACCAGGGAGCAAATATTTCACGAGTTTTGTGGTAATAGTAACGCTACAAAAACGTGTTTCGGCTTTGGAAAGGGTTAGTCGTTATGTTCAAGTGCAGGATTTATACGAAGGCATGTCAATTGCTGACTCCGTCGAACTACTTAAATTGATATCAGGATTAAACAAGGACAGCGAACACCAAGCGGCTGAAAAACTGGCGACTATACTCGGAAAGCAACCCCTTGCGCTCGCAACAGCAGCCATATATATAGACAGCGTGCGAGAGGGCCCACCGAAACACGCTGAATATTCCTACTCGGATTACATTTCTGAGTTCGAACGGGATATTCATTTGCTTGGAATGGAAGAGGAAATTGAGTGGCGAGAGAGCGATGCTTCGAAGTACGCAGTGGCTATGTACACGGCTGTTCTCAAAGCAGTGAATCATTCTGCGCAAAGTGATCCCGTCATGCGAGATATTACTTGCATTGGCTATGCAGATTCTTCTCCACTAAGTTTGTCATATGTTCTGGATTACCTAAAAACGAATTCGCACCACCACTTCACAGAAGCACAGGTTCGAAATTCTTTAAGGAATGTGCTTTTTAAGTTGGCAGGTAAACAGGGTCACCAAACTATATCTAGTCACCAGGTTGTCCGAGAAGCTTTTCGTCAAGTCTGCAAGGTAAGTCATAGGAACAACAGCTGCCTTAATTCAACCTCTTGTAAACTGACTAGTGCTGACGAGCGCAACCACGTTGCACTTTCGGATGTGTTTGGAAGACTTACTTTATCATTTGAACAGCAGGTGAATTTTACCAGCGTAAATCTCTACAATGTGGCAAACGCTACAGTGATAGAATCTAACGGTAGTTTTGGTTCTCACTGTCTAGACATCCTGACCGCGCTGTGTGTCTTTTCCACGAGGGAACATATGCAAGTGGCTGATGTCATGACCAGCCGTTTCTCAGGTACGTTTTTGCGATTCTTTTCGCGCAGCTTAGGATACTGGCCTGGGATGATGAAACCAGTCACAAATGAGTTACGACTAAACGAAGTAGTGACTCTGACAAACTTGCAAGCCAGCAAGGAATTGCGCTATGACTTGCAAACGCTTCTCCTAATTATAAGCCTGCACAGCGGAGCTGCAAAGCTACAGAACGAAGGCGTGATGACTGCGATCAATAAAACTTCAATGGGGGTTGTGAGAGTTCTACGAGCAAAACAACAACGGGACACATTCTTGGGTGGAACTAATCTCCTTCTCTTAAACATCCTTGGTGTGATGTATCGTGGACTGGGATATCCCTATAAATCAAAAGACCTTCACGAACTTGCCTTGGAGTTTCATCGTAAGGACCATGACCAACGTTCCGACAGTAGTAGTGAAAAAGAAACAGCCCTTGACGAAGCAAGCACCTTGCACAAACTTGGCATCATTTACCGTTACCTAGGCGACCTCACTAGCGCCCAGTCTGCTCACGAGAGGTCACTGAAGTTACTGCAGAAGTCATTTGGCGCAGATAGTCATGCATTTATCTCGGGTTCACTTCTAAACTTAGCAGTTGTTTACAGCCGTCATGGGAAATTCAAGGAAGCCCTTCAGCTACATAATCGCTCATTGCTAATAATAAAGGGAACATATGGTCCGCGTCATGCTAACGTGGGTAGGCTGCTAAACACCATTGGAACGGTTTATTATAGACTTGGCGAGTTTCGTCAGGCCATATACCATTCAGAGCAAGGGTTGGAAATTCTTGAGGATTTCCACGGACCATACCACCCCCATGTGGCAGAAGCGTTGAATTTTCTCGGATTTATGTACAGAGATCAAGGCGACTTAGATCAGGCTCAAGTGTATCTTGAGCGCTCTGTGTCTATCAAGGAAAAGGTCTTTGATTCGAATCATTTTATATTAGGCGAGGCTTTGAACGATCTAGGGGTCGTTTACACGCGCACAGGCCAAGCACGAAAGGCCCAGACGGTCTTAAAAAGGGCGTTGTCCATTTTCAAGCAGACCTGGGGAGAGGGACATACATCTGTGGCAACAGTGCTTAACAGCCTAGGTGAAGCATACTGTGTGCTAGGAGAGCCCCAAGGGGCAATTCCGTTGCACACAAAGGCCCTGGAAACTCTCCTCGACATGGGCTTAGACGCCAACGTGGAGCATTATGTCGCAGAGACCAGATCACTGCTTGGTAACGCGCACTGGGTGATGGGGAACCTCGAAGATGCCAAGATGATGTATCGTTTAGCGTATAAGGGATTTAGAAAATTATATGATACAGATCACTGGAGAGTTCTAGGTGTTTTGAACAGCATTAAGTCTGTAGAGTCCATCTTAAACAAAACTTGTGAGACACGAGCTTGTCTTTTCGTAGTTTACTTATTAAGTTTTCTTTCTGCAGTACCCTGGAGTTATCATTGGTAGTGATCGCAGATCGTTGAATTTCAGTAGCATTTTATATTTTTCCTGCTGCAGAGTGTTTTCAGTCACATGGTTAGCATTATTAACATAACATGCATGCTCACGAGCAAATGATGGTTCTATTGTTTCCTCATAACAAGTGGAGGGGGGAAACGTTGCGAAAAAGGTAGTGTGGACGCGAGTATTTTAACCCGTTTATAGTGTGAAAACGTTTCGTTACAACATTCCCAAGAATAGCGTTCCACTTCACTGTCCCTCAATTGCGGTGAAAATAGTAACGCTTTTTTCAGCCATTATTTTACTGATAATAGGAGTCACGTTGTTAGGAATTGGAATTAGGATTTGAAATTCCTTTCTCCTGTGACATGGCTACCAGTCAGCCAGTGTCACATAGAGACCATCAGTTGAACGTCTACAGTGATACCTAATTAAAATGAGCCACGCCCCAAAATACCGATTCAGTTAACTTCTAGGGTCTTCTAGGAAACATTTTCAAAAGGCACCGCCATTATCGACATTATCCGGTGTTCATCTGGCAGCCTATCAAAGCTCTTTATCAGTCTGCCGTCATTTGCGGTTGTCACGCAACATAACACTCAAGAGAGGGAGCGTTGCGTGATGGCCCTAAACGACGGCTGCAAAGGAGACCAGAGTAGTTATAGGCTCAATTTCCGCATCGTACTTGAGTGCGGTCCAATTTTCTCTCCGGGGGAAGGTGCCAGAAGAGTGCGGGCCCTCTCGAACAGCAGGCGTGGTCAGGTCAGGCATGGGAAATCCAGTCCGTAAAGAGGTCGACGACTTTGTTGAGCAAAATGAATTTTCAAGCTCAATTTTTTGAGCAAAATTTATGATTATGATAATTTGCAATTACATAATCATGCATTTTGATGTTTGTAACGCTACTGTCAACCCCGGGGGGGGGGGGGGGGGTCTCCTTGGAATTTTTGGTGGGGGTGTGCCGCC
>OMLO01000869.1_pt1 | contig 21757 bp, 12 predicted proteins | sample 1674811 | NCBI WGS metagenome assembly OMLO01 (sample SAMN06265003, study PRJEB25207) | coral metagenome | isolation source: Coral host | place: Mexico:La Bocana,Puerto Morelos, Mexico | collected 2008-11-13 | reverse complement strand
GCAGATGGATCAAAGACTAACTAATGTCGGCATCAACAGAATGTGCCGCAGCATTACTATCTTTTAGATACCCTAGTTTAACAGCTGTATTCCTGTAACATCCTACCAAATAATGCCTAAAACACTGGACTCTAACCCTTTCAGTTTCTCTCCTGAATGTTGCTAGATATTTCATCAAAACTCACTTCTGCGAATTTAATGCTACATGAATACATCTTTGGTGATGATTACCTATATTCTCCTCACCAGCGCGTCTGGTAATGCATTAATATTTTATTAATATTATTAGCAGAGCGTAAATTGTGATCAAAACAACTTGTTACCTCCAAAACAGAAGCTCTAATGATCCTCGCTTCAAGAGCTGGAGAATTATCGTTAGCATCTATTACGTGAACTGTGACTTCACTAAAAGCTTTGCGTGGAGGCTCTCCCATATCAGAAGCTGATATATTAAGTGTATGCTGAACTGCAGACTCGTAATCAACTGCTTTGACCAGAGATAACGCTCCGGTTTGGTTGTTCAAAGCAAAGATTCCTAATAAAGATCACAAGTGAAAAGACACTAAACTAAAACGAAGAGCATTACATTATTTACTCTGCAGTTACATGGCGGCAATATCAAAGGGATAGAAAGATATGAAAATGCTCGAGTTGCGTATTGCGTCGAAAACACTTGATGCACATGGACTACGTGACAACAAAATGTAAGAATGATCATTTTAAAGAATTGATCGTAATGTGCCTTCATGACGTCGGTTGTAAAGAAGATCCATAATTATGAACAGAAGTATCACCAAAGCAAACTTTACAACAGCAGCAACAACAACACTTTTTATTCCTATCATTTTCGTTCAGGGGTGCAATGCTTATCGGCTGTATGGGCGCAAGCCAATTAAGCTGGCTAATATGTGACAAATGGTCGATCTGTTTGCAAAGACACGCACAGAGAGAAATGCACAGAGAAGAAAAAATTCAGTTAAGTAGTTTGAGAGCTGGAAAGTGTAATTAGTTAACGCAACTCTCAAATAGTGTATCTAGTAGTAAGGAACAGCTGTAAGTCGCTGTGAAAAGACAGTCTGTGAAAGCCAGTTCGCACATACCTTGTTCATTGCCTGCTATGATGTCGTACATGACGATACCATTCTGACCTGCATCTGGGTCACGTGCCGCTACTGTGAAAACAACAGTCCCTGGTGATATGTCTTCTCCTACACTTACTGATGCCACGTTTTGGAATTTTGGAGTATTGTCGTTTGCGTCCAGAACTTTAATTATTATCTGAAGAATTATAAAAATATATGTTGAAAGGGTTATCGAGAGTTGATAACAGAGAAAATTCTCGTTTTTTTTAATTTTTCATTCACATGACTACTAAGATGAATGAATTAAGGGTGAAAGTTTGGTGCTGCGCCGGTGCTAACAAGGTAATTTGGTTGTATCAACTAAGTTGAAAATGTAAATTGGCCACCGTAATGAGTCAAAAAGCTGACGTTTCGAGCGTTAGCCCTTCGTCAGAGCGAATGGAGGAATTGTGGGTTGTGTGTGGGTTTATATGGAGAAAGTGGGGCTACGCTATTGGTGGTAACATAGCGACGAGAAAAACATGAATAAATTAGTAGAATCAGATGAGAAGCGTTCGTTGATACCTATGGGATTAAGAATGCCGATTTGAAAAATAAACTTTTGAGTAAGAGTTTTGCGGCTTTCCGAGCTACCTAAATGTAAGGAAAGGCAGCAGATCTCCATATGTTGCTTAGAATGATTAGGTAAATTAAAGATGGACACTACTTACCGTTCAACATAAATATACACTCCAATAACAGAAGCAACCTGCAATTTTCGCCAGAGAAAGCACTCGACAATATTACTTATGTTCAGAAATGCACGCAGTAACGAAATTGGCAGATTTGACGAAATTGCGTCAAACTGAGAGCATATTCATGGATTTGACGATTTTGGCGAATTTTCAAATTTGTCAAAGCCAAATCAACTTGGTGCATTTGACATTACTTGGCTCTGGCCAAAAAACAGTGATAAATGCATATCAGAGCTCTAATTCGATTTGTTGCTGTCAAATTTCAAGCCAAGTTAGCAGATAGAAGTGTAGAGAAAGAAAATGTACACATAATTGTAACCAAAAAGTCTCTCACCATCACAAATCCTTTGTTTTTTCCACTGCTCAGTAACTCTACAACTAGAGTATACTGATCTTTTTCTTCTCTGTCCAGGGCATGAGCACCGACTTTGAGCTCTTTTGACGTTCCATTGATGAAAAACTTGTCATCCTCACCGCCTTGATGGATTTGGAATAAAGGGTTTGATACATTGAAATACTGCTCCAGAGGCTATAAATACAAAAGACCAACACATGTGTTAAAGTAATTTTATTTTACACGCAGCGAAGGTTTTTAATTGTTGAATAAAAGAGGAACTCGCGTACCTTTAAGTCAAACACTGTGGTGTTAGCTTCATTTTCCATCACCACGGTCACGAATGTTCGATTTGGCATTGCACCCACATTTATCATGACCAAAGCAAATGCAACAGGATGACTGGCTGATTTTGCCTGGAAGAAAACAAATAACAACATTAATAAAGAGGTAAGCACTCTGAGGTTGATTCATTTCTTTAAGTAGACAAAATGGAAGTTTTTTGTCGGTAGTGGTAATGATTGTTTGTGCCAGGCATGCATGTCTTTCTATGGTTTATTCCTGCACTAAATGGAGAACACATGTTGCTCTCTTCTAAAAGATAAATTTATTCTTGTCTCGTGTCAATAAAACCAAATTTAAGCTGATGTCGTGACTAAGAATGAAGTACCTCACGCACTCCGTGCGTTCTGCTGCTATAATTCATTCATCATGTTGCTTCGACTACTTACCGTTACAATTATGGGATAGGAGTCTCGAGTAAGATTACGGTTTACTGCAATAGAGCCTGTTATGTTGTTGATCGTGAATAAGATGTCAGGATCACTTTCTGCAATATAACAAAGCAAACCCTATTCTTCAAACATCCTGAATTAAATTGTTAGCATTGCCAGGAGTCCTGTAATCACAGTTGTCAGTTAAAGGTTTTCAGTTCTCAGTCAAGTTTCAACAATTTCTCAGGTATTTTTCAGCCTTCAGATCTCAGCTTTCATAGTCTAATGTTATTGACAGTAAAAATATTGACCAAATTCTCAGTATCAGCTACATCCAGTCCCTCCTCTGGCTGGGTTGTGACAATCGGACATCAGGAGGACAGGGATTAAGATGGATCCCTTCTCTTCCTCGCTTAACTCGTGTTACCCCCGGGATGTTTGTTTTTCTGCGATGTTGAATTTGCTGGGCTGTTTTTAGTCCAAGATCCTTTCCTCCTCATGCGAAGCCGGTTAAAATACAGACCTGGTTTGCTCAAAAGGTGGATAACATTATCCAGAGGATAAATCACCATCAAGCGGATAGCGTGGTTTACACTTTTCCTCTGGATAGCGATTTATCTAGATAGCGTTGTCCAGTCTTCGAACAAGTGGGGCCTGACCAATATACACAAATTTGTCTGCTAGGCGCATTTCATAAACAAGAGCAAACGTAGTGGAGTTAACTTGTGCATTATGCGATCGTCTGCATTCAAAGTTCCTGGCTCGTTATCAATAGTACTATCAAGTCACAGAGTAACCAACCTGGATATATTGCATACGACACTGGGGCCTTCACCGAGTCTTGGTCTTCAGCATGGACTTTAATGATTTCACGGCCCTTGGATATCAGAAGGAAACGAGCGTTTTACATAACCAAAAATATCATTGAGTACTTGAATATCTAGGCTGCACCAAGCATTATCTGGGATTGCCAGCTGACAAGGTGAAATATTCCGTCATATCTGCTACATAGATTGCTTGCAGTTCAGTAAAGATATCGTGACACAGTTTTTCAAACAAAAGAACCAACTTTGTACTGATCATATCTTTCACACAGACCTTTTTTTATATGGGTAAGTTGACAAATCTAAAATTTAGGGTTTAGAATTAACTAGACAATCGCCTTCCTTCTTCATAACAGGTTACTCCGGACCTGAATGTTTTGAGTTCTTTTTATGCTCTCTCAAGAAATGAAACACATGGTGCGACGGAATTGTATTCAAGTACAAACTTAAAAGTAGTATTATCTCTCAATTGTAGTTCATCAAGTCTTACAGTTGTGGTTAGTTAACTGAATTGACTAAACAGCAATCATGGTTCTTACTTGTGGCGTATCGACTTCAATCAACGCTTCATATAAATATTGAGAAAATTTTGGTGGAAGATCGTCTGCATCTAACACTCCTATGGTTACCACTGTCCAATTCTGATTGCCTGTGGGGGCACCATGTTCATCCTACAGAAGAAGAGGTAAAATTATTACTGAGTGAAGAGCACTGATATTCTTGCAAGGAACAACAAACCTCATGATGAAGTTTAACTCTCCAGCATTTCGTCAAATGCAAATTCACGGCGAAACTTTCAAAAATCCGAGCTGCACTGAAAAATGTAAGTCCCGTCATTTTCAAGTCTATCTGTGTTGGAATCCATTGTCAACCAAAATAACTGTGGTATCCATCCTGACTTCCGAATACGCACGGCCTTTGTTACTTATGTTAGTAGAAGATAATAATGAAGCAAAAGCTAGGTAGACTGGGCACCTAACGTAAGATATATAAACTAGATATGTTCTTACCGTTGCTGTTATGTTAAGAAAATAATACGAACTAGACCCCTCGAAATCGAGAGGCTTTTTCAATGTTATCTTCCCATTTAGACCATCAATTTCAAAAATTCCTTCCTGAAAATGAAATAAGAAAATAGGCACATTACCTATTCGTTCTATTCGCTGCATTGCATAATGAGGTCGATATTCAGTTAACGGTGGTCCCCGATGCAAGATTTTTGTGTTTTCCCATATCAAGTTACTTTACTTTGGTTAAGGAGCTACATCAAAGAAGGGTGTAAATAGCTAACCGCTGAATCTTGCAACTTTAGTTAAAATTAAATTGTCTTTTGTTAATCTTCGGCGACTATCCTTCAGATGAAACTGTTTCAACGATTACAGGAGATGAAAAGCAGTTGCAAAAAGAATGATATATTCATCTATATTCAAATCCAAGAGATGCCGAACCACATTAGGTATTATCTCTTCCTCACTTACTTTGTCTCCTCCCGCGATTTTGAAATACACTGTATTATAATGGTTATCTGAACTGTCTTTATCAGAAGCTGACACCTTGAACACCACCTCGCCAATTTCTGTGTTCTGATTTTAATAAAAGTGACAAAACAAACGTTAGCAAGCCTGTTGAGCCAGTCTTGAGAAGATATCCTTTTTCAGCAGACTGTGACGTGTGTCAAGATTATTTGCTGTCTCGCTTAAACTGCATTTACCAGCTTAGTTATCCAATATTAATTCATGAACAGGAACTCAAAGTGTTGCATGTCAGTGGTGCTGGAGGAAGACAATTGTTTACTGCACTAGTTAACAAGTAGCTTCTAAATAAAACTGTCCTACTCTGCTTGGAACTGAAAGACATCACCGATATTCTCGATAATTGAAATGTTTCCCTAATTCACATAGTGGGTAATTAAATGGTTGGTTTGTATGAGCTCATTGCATAAACAATAGCCTCCATTTGGTGTGAGAATATGTTCGGATAAGTTGTCCGAGGACATCATCTGTTCTGCGAGAAACGAAGACTTCCGAGAGCGCAGCTCGAGGAAAACTGTGAGCTTTGAGGAACTAATAATACCCAGAGACAAACATCCAAGCGTATTTTCACGCCAACTGAAGGCTAACGTGTTTATAATCCTTCAAACATTCATAACACGAGCGAGCGAAAATATTATTTTGATGGATTATAAAATTATGTATTTCACGTTTACCTCAGAAATGTTGACTTGATATGGCAAGTTTTCGAACTGTGGGTAGTTATCATTCAAGTCCAGCACAGTGCAAAATATATTTTTTATACCCTGCCAAAGAAAGCAAATTAAAAAGTGTTTAGATCAACTGAAGTCTATTATGAAATGAGTTTCCTTTGCAATTGCATTGTTCTTCTATAAAATGTGCTCCCGAAACAGCTCATCTAATTGAAGCATATTGTACGAGAAGAATTCCAGCAACGGATCCGACATAGACAGTCCACGGGACATGGTTTTTAGCCCGAGCTGAAAACCCTGAAAGCTCTGTAACAAATGACCGGATAAAGCAGATATGGCTCCAAATTACCTTTCCGTGGAAAAAGAAACGAGAATGTCCTTTTCTCTTAAAAGAGAACATTAAATGCAGTGTGTGTGCTCACCCGTTTAGCGGGTCCCCGAGTGATTTTCCTTATACGAGTTAAATTTACTTTTAAAAGCCTCTAACCTTATTAGATTCGCCGCTTTTAGAAGCAATCACGTCAAATATAATAACTCCCGCCGTTTCCTGAAAAAGAAATTATAATTTGGGGCTTGAACAACACGAGAAAAGACCTTGTTTTAGTTTCAGTGTTTCGGCTGGCAACTATCTGCCATAAAGTTTCAATACTTGAAATACTTGTTCGGATCCTTTATCGGATCATAATAGTATGGTTACCTCTCTGTCCAAAGTTTTTGCAACAGTAATAACACCAGTCGTGCTGTTTATTTCAAACCATCCTTGGTCACCAACAAGGGAATAAGTAATCTGCGCAGGAGAATTTGTCTCGGGCACAGCTCCTTGCACCCTTGCAATGAACGTTCCTGGGGAAGAATGTACAAACTTATCAGTGACAGCCATGATAGCTCTCAATATGCCCTATGAGTTGGGAGAACGCTGACAGGGTTAACGACATTCAGTGAGCACAGATAGAGAAATAGTAACGATGTGATTGTCTTTTCTCCGTTTGCTTAGATTTCTCTGTCTTAAGATAGCATGTTCATACATAACGATGAAAATGATGTCCAAAATACAATAAGGCAATCGTCTGTCTTTTGTCTACTCAAAGGTTACAAGCATCCGCTGACAACTGCCCTCTGATTCAGATGTATGCGTTTCACTTTGTTTGAAATGAAATTCAAATTATGTCGAACTGAACTACTTTAGCGATGCTGCAAATTAGCAAAATAACGAAAATGGCCACTGTTTCCATGCAGTTGTTAAGCGAGAGATCCATAAACATCTATCGCAGAATTTGTTGATATTTTGGTAAAAGCGGTTCTAAAATTAACTTTGACGAGAGAAGAACCACTTATAATACGTTTTAGTGGTTTTTCAAGGCACAAGGGCAAATTTGAAAACGTGGCCGAATTTTTCAATTTGCGAGCCCGTGCCTCCGTAACTCGTGAATACAACCCATTGACAGCTTCCGAGAACTAGTATATTTAACAAATCTGAACAATACTTTTTAGGTTTCTTTTGATGTAAATGTGCGGTTGGTTTTTGTTTTTAATTTTCCTTACCAGGAGGACTAGACTCATTCACTCTTAGCTGCAACGGTACATTAACTCCTGGAAAGTAAACACCTGTCAAATAAAAAAACACAACTCTGCCATGAACATTCCATAATTAGAGATTTAGTTTACTTCCAATAAACTTTATATTAGAGGAAATAAAGAAGGAGATGGGAGATGGCAACGTGAAATGAACACAAATCAGGGACTTCGTAACTCGTGTGTGTTTCAATGAGGTTTATTTTGGAGAAAGGGTAAAGCTGGAACGATATAGCGACAATCTGAAAGGAATAAAACAAATCAAAACAAGACAGCAGAAGAATAGTATGGTGGGTTTATGGAGGTAAATAGTTGCAAAGAGGTACTTTGTCGTAGAAACAGTCCTTAACGTTTTCTAGCCTGTAAAAGAAATTATTGGCCAATTTACTCATTTCTTGGTTTTGCAGAACTTTTTCTCATTGATCTTTGACTAACGTGGCTCGAATTATGAACGTATTTTACCCTGAGCATAGTTCAAAATTATTAATAACAGTATTAAGAGTTTTCTTAGCAACTAAAACACAATACCCAAACTCAAACTTTAAAGTGGAAGTAGAGCTTCAAATTGTAATTTGAACCCAAATAATCTAACCAGAACTCGTGAAAGTAATACACTCAGGTTGATCACAGACGGTTTCAGGTAACTTTTGGGCTATCTGTGTCTAGTCTAACACATTTAAACGTAGAAAACTGAGTGAGAACATCCAAGTGACCTGTTAATTTTTTCCACATATACAGTTAATCAATTATTTTTATTTTTATTTTCAATTAGTTCTACGAAAGACTCCCTCCTTGTCTTCATACAGAATCGAACTAATCTGTTAATGAACCAGGTCCTGGTTAACTGATCTACAGGACTGGTGAAACTGCAGCCAGGATAAATATCAAGTAACAGTGAAGTAATAACTAATGACACCGTTCCAGCATTGGACTGTTAAGTTGATGGTTGTTCTCGAAATCAATCTCTTCAGTTTTTCATTCGATAGCTACTGTTTTTCCATCCACCACCGGCTATATGCGCTATATCATAGAAATGATATAGCACATAAGTAGTCATGCGGTTTGTACTGTTATATGATAACACGAGTCAGTCCATAAAGTTAACTTTGCGTCAAAGTTTTTATATTCTCTACTAGGAATGCAAAGAAAGGAATATACGATACGCACTTCCTCAGTGCTATAATCAATACTTGGAAACCAGAGAACATACATCGGCACACGTAGAATACATAAGGAGCTTGTTTACTTGACTTAACTTACCTTCGATCACGCCAGGCTTGAAAGCCGCCAACAAAAACATTAACTGAATGAACATCGAAGTTGACGATGTAGTTTCGTAGAGTTCAACCGTGTTTCCTTAGTTCGTTGCCGGTAACAGTTCAATCGTTATCCTGAGCCGTTGCGAGAAACGTGTCCATGCACGAAGACAGAATTTACATCATCTATGGCTTGGAAGAACGTTAAGAATGCAGACCAATGCAGACTACAGCTTCGTCTTGGAATGGGTCTGTTGTGTTAATCAACTCGATCAACTTGATTCCATGATCCTAAGCACTCATGGATCGGGGAAACAAGCAGTGAAATTTATTCCCTTTTAATATTAAATTTTGTTTCCCACAGCAAACAGATTATGCAAATCTTGGCAGTTCTGCATGAGTGAGAACTTGATTACTATGCAAATGTAACATCATTAGATCTCTACGGTAACCTGATCATGAGTGGGCGGATGAGATTTTGTGAGATTTTACTGGCACGCTCCAGAGCCGCAATTGGACTGTTGAGTTGATCTGTGTTCACTGCGTCAGATGTGAACCTCGTCCATACCAAGTTTATTTTCAAGAGCATTACCGGTTAATCATTTCCTTGTCCTTGGTTGTTTTCTTAACTCTTTCCCCGGGACTCTTTCATTTTAGTACTCTCACTAGTTTGTGTGAACGTTTCATACATTGAAAATGAGTTTTGATGAAATTAGAGTCAGCATTCAGAAAGAGGTTCTCATGCGATCGTGGAATCAATTTTACCTTATTTTGTTGACAGCCTGGTTGTGCCAGGAAAAGGCATTTCTCCTCTCCATCAGGAGTAAATTTCAGTATCCATGATTAGATTGCTCATACAACTGACAGCCGCATTTCGTCAGCTACATGAAATTGCTCAGTTTTTGAACTCCGTTTTTGAATCTTGGCAAATAACAACTAGTTCAATAACTCAGTACCTTTTAAGTTATCGGTGACGATGTCTGGAATCCATTAATATTAAATTCTTAATCGGAATAGAGGACAGTGGATTTTTTGGCAAATTGTAATATGTAAGAACATTGCCAGACGTTCTTTTCTGTAAACAGGTTTCTTTCATCGACATTAGTAAAAACTGAACAGAAACGGTGTCATCTTCAGAAATACTTTTGTTTTGTTTCACTGAACATGCGCCGAACGTTTACAGAGAACGAAATAGAATGGTCGGTATTTACTTTTTATTTAACCTATGTCAAGTCAAGCGTAAATGTCGTGGGAAGATGAAAGTTGGCTCGAAATCAAGCCAGCGGTGGTCCTTAGCGCTTTTGCGTCATATAACGTAACGTGACGTATTCCGAAGCAACAAGAACATGTCCGAGCAAGAGAAGGGAACTGAAGCTTCTGATGTGTGATTCCCGATCCTACGCCCTCGCACAAAAACAGTGTCAACAACAACTGAGAAGCAACGAGTTCTCTTAGTATGGATGAAAATGAAGTATTAGTTCCCAAATTGCAGAGTTGAAAGCCTTTCAGACGTACGTACGTTTAACGTTCTTTGGTATGGGGAATCAATAGAGGATGTAATGTAGGACTAAGTTGACTGAATTGAAACAACTTTCCACTTGTTTAATATAATATTATCGTTGGAAAACTTTACTTATCAGAAACTTGCATGCTTTTGTAAAAAAACATGGGATGTTTGTGCTATTTTAAAGCCAGAGAAAAACATGGTGATAACGGTCAACTTATGCAAACTTTCGTTGGAGAAAATCGCATGTTGCAATACAATTATTTGTAAAGAGTGCCCATTCAGATCGAAACAGCAGTGTCCACATTTAAAGACTACAGGATATATAAAAAAAATAAAAACGGTTAAAGGAGTTGAAATATTACACAAATGAACAAGCTAAAATTCTGTTTAAAAACAACATAACAAAAACAATTCCCTTGCTAGGCGACAGAAAGATTTTACATGGTGGGCGTTTGCTAAGTTAATAGGGAGCTTATTATATAACTGTAAATTTGGCGCCATAGAAAATTAAGGGTGTTTCTTTTCAAGAATTATGAATAACCTTTGCGGCTTATATAGTTATGTGCATTGCTAAAAATAATTAAGTCCAAACAAGGAAAGAGCAGCAGCCGAGATAACCGTTTTGTACAAGGCACTCAAAAGCGCATGAGAAACGAGAACGCATGAGAAAATACATTGTGTTTCTAATAATGTTCAAGTCACCAGATAGCTGTCAAACCGACTGTGTTGCGTAGCAGCAATCAGCAACATACACGCTGAGTATTGTTTTGTCATCTTTCTGAGCACAATTGGTGGCTTTATCTTCACAATACTATACATTTGAGGCTCTTATAATATAAACCTATTTTAGTTGTCTCAAACTATCTGATGTAAAAATTATTAAATTATGGCAGCCCGAAGACGTGTGTTGCTGTAATTGCTACCGAGACTATGGAGGTAAATCGAAAGAGTATACCAAGCCATCTTGGTCGGCGACACGTAAAAAATGTATGTAATTTGTCACCCACGGAGCACCAAGGCGTTCACAAGAACTCGTTCAATGATGCCCGTGCATATCATGATCGAATTGGAATTTGGGAAATATTGATTTTTGAGGAGAGGGGAAAACTATTCACAGCCATAAACATAAACACTGACTTGTCGTTTTATTCCTTATGTTATCTACATAAATAAACTCACAACTGATGTTCTTGTAGTGTGTCTAGCTCATTTGTGGAGCATACTGCATCACTGCATCATGAATTCGCATCACGCTACAGATTTTAATATTTTTCATGAGTGTTTGGCCAAGTTTCATTAAATGTAAACGCAAATACGTTTAACATTTCTTAACCTTAATTTTCAGGAACAATATTATCAACTTTTTATATTTTTGCCAAACAGCCAGGCAGCTTTATTGTTGATTGTTGCCCTGAAGTTATGGTCGACGATTGCCATGGGTCATGAAATTTCATCCCTTTTAACGATAAAATACACGTCTTAAATGTCCTTTATGTTACGATATGATATTTTTCGTAACGTTTTTCATAAAGAAGGGTGATTCATACCCATCCAGCGTATGAGAAGGAAATGCAAAATACAGCTGGTCAACATACAACTTTTTAAGTACACATTGCGGACCTATATTTGTGATAAAAACCTTTTACGTTTACTCTTTGGCCCCGAGCGACAACAAAACACATTAATGCCAAGCTGTTTGATAAGAGGTTCCTGATGTTATGAGGCGTAGCTATAGCAAAATTTATCTGAAAATCTCTGCAGTTTGATTGAACCTTTAGTGTACCAGAACACTAATCGAAATAATCATCAGAATTTTATAAAACTGCTTTGTCTTGTACTTTTTGTTCACAATATATTTTTTTTTCAACTCGTACCCTTCAAGACAATTTATTATTTCTTCAGGCTTGTACTTAGTTTATCCTAGTATATATATAAGCTTTTAAATCAAGATAAATGTGCTTGAAATAATCGTGCTCAATATAGTCAATATTTTTAGTTATCCATCACTCTTCATATATTTAACCAGTCAGCTGCTTATAGTGTCTTCCTGTGTAAGGAATGCCATTAACCTACACAGAGATGAATTAACTTCAAATCCTATCTAAAACGTTCTTTAGCGGTCACTCAAAAGGATTTCTCATCAACGTGCATCATTATTAACTGCTGAGCGATTTTTCACCGACATTATTTTGCTTTTGAAATGTGTTTGCCTCAGTAGTACGTTTGTTGGCCACCCTAACGTTTGGAACAAATGTAAATTCTGAGCAAAATCTCACCTGCAAGTTAATTTTCCTTTCTTGAAGTCAGACAAAATAAAACATAATTTTACAAAATCTTTTTCTGAAAACAAAATCGGAAATACTTTCTTTTATTTCTTGATCCCCGGGATAACTGAATTCAACCTGCTTCTGAAATCTAAAGCTTTAAATTTGTCATTATCAAGTTTTTAATTTAGAATCAGTCTTCCACCGTATTGTTTGAAAGAATAAACAGCACGTCCCTCATAAAGAAGAACTGTCAACAGTCTGCGAAAAGGACATGTACAGACAGCAATACTGGCGGCTTTTTCGGAACTGTAAATTATATTCAAAAGAAAAGCGATTGAGCGGAAATATTTTATCATGAAGAGCTGACGTTCGTGGGTGTTCATAAATTTCGTATCACATGAAGTACATTTTGGAGTTTTAAACAGCGAAGTGCGTTTATTTTCCAGTCGTAAAAATAAGCGAAAAACATTTACCTATAGTTAACAGTGAAAAATTCATTGGAGATGTCAGAATGTAAAGCAGTGAAATTAGTCTTCATAGCTTCAATTTTAGCTGTGCTAGTTTTTGAAGATGAATATTTTAGTGCTTGCCGGAATAAAGTATATGGTTTGAGTGAAAAGGGTTTCGCTTGTCGACATTATCGCGACTGTTGTCATGTTATTTCTTCTCCTTCCTCTTCAGTTTTTCTAAGCTTCTTCCCCGTTTTTCCTGCTATTTCTGCCTCTTTCCTACTCTTCAGTTTCAAACTAAGTGTTTAAATTTCTGAGGAAGCTGAGTTGGTTCAAAACCATTTTTTATGATCTCAGAATAGTGTTATTTGTGTAGGCCTTATTCGGAGCTCCGCTCATTGCCCATCTCGTTGCTGCTCTTGCTCGGCTGCTGATCCATCATTAATTTTAGCATGTAGTTTCTCAGCGGAATTCTTTGATGACGACTTGGAACTTTTCTTAGAGCTGGAGCTAGAGCTTCTTCTCCTGAGAAGGAAAGAACTGCGCCTGGTTAGTGAAGAAGAAGTTCGGCGAAATGTGTTCAAGCTAAGTCCTTCCGTAGTATCCGAACAGCAACCGTCGGTGTCACATCGCAGAAGTTGCACGAAGTCACGGCGAAAATCTGAGTTCACCACAGAGTAGATGATTGGATTAGCAGAAGCGTTGGTTACCAGTAAAAGAACAAAGAAACGAGCAGTGATCGCAATGTGTTGGGTACCGGTAATGTCGACAAAAAGAGACACGATAGTGGTAAAATGTAAGGGCGCCATGCAAACAGCAAACACAATAACAACTGGTGCAAGAAGTCTCAAAGCGCGGCGATTTTGCACAATCCTCGAAACAGATTCCTTTCGAGCGGTTTGTTGCCTGAAGCTCGAGCGTCGATAGCTGTCGTGTCTGCGTATGCTGTCCTTCAGTTTCGTTCTTATGCGAATGTATGTTACCGCGATAATACTCAAAGGAATGATGTAAAAAGCCAAGACAATCGTGGTGTGGTACATCTGGCTGGACAGCGAGTTAGGCCATATTGGTTCGCAGATTACTATGCCGATTTTTGGTATGGGTAGCAACTTCATGACGAAAAACAATGGCATAACCACAATAATGAACGAGAGGAGCCAGATGAGAAAAAGTACGCGTTGGACTGTTTGTTTGTTCATTTGTGGCTTCATGCAATGCACGAGCATTCTGTAGCGGTGAAGTGCAATGGCTGTGATGCAGCCGATACCCACCCCATAAAAGATTAAAGTGAAAGGAAAGACAGCTTCGCAAACGAACTCACCAAACGGCCACGAGATAGAGAATTCTTTGCTGATATGGATCGGATAATTAATGAGTAAGACTCCCAAATCGGCGATGGCTAGATTCAAAATTAAACGATTGCCGACTATCTTCAAGTTTCTTTTTCGCGATGTGATAATACACACGAGAACATTTCCGACAGTTCCTATAAGGAAGACAATTATTTGCAGCACAAGTATTATGAGTCTTGCTGTATCATATTGCCGTGGTAAGGGTGTAATTCGCGAAGAATTTGTGGAGTTTCCAAGAATCGGCGTTGTTGAACTTGTGCCGTTTAACAGCATGGCAATGTGACTCGATTTGTACTTCAGGCAGAACTTCAAAGAAGGTTCGGATATTTATGTTTCGACTGACGCAGTCGTGTTTGTTTCCTTTCTTTCTGAGCTTATATACTGAGCTGGCCGCGCAGATCACATAACGTCTTGTTCGTGGCCTGGTGTTCCTTATCCTCGTCTCTTTGAACTTTGTTTTAATAGCTGTCACATAGAGAAATTGCCTCCGCTTAGATGTTCCGTATGATACGAGGAATTAGGATGCAGAAAATTCAGGAAATATCATTTACCTTTACCACGTTTGTTTCCTGTTATGTTTAAGTTTTTTCCATAATCAAAAGAAACACTAAAGATTTCTTTTTGCATCGAAGCTTCAATCAAAGACCCACTCAAAAAGAGAATTCGTGCAACTGAAGAAAGACAAAGCTGATTTTGGTTGCCCCTAGCTGTTTTATTTTCCACTCCATTGGTCAGAAAACTCAAACTTTAGAAAATGCATCTGTCAAACAATTCCTATTTTAGGCGCCTAAATGACTGAGGCAGGTGCAACAGATCAAAGTATTCTTAGATTAATGGTTAGCGAAATGAACCCACACAGCACGCACTAATACAACGCTTTATGTTCCGAAAAATTTTTCCATTTGTTTTTTGCTTGATGTCTTTACAGTCGTTCACAAGGAAGAATTTTGCATTTTTATAGGTTAATACTTGACTGAAAACGAACATTTTCCAAATGCTCGGCAACGATGAAAAATGCATTATATATATATTTAGTACTCCATTTGATGATTATGTGATAGCATTCATGCCTGAAGAAATTCTCACAAATTTTTTTCTCATGAAATACCCAAAAAAACAAAGCTTAAATTTGGTCGGAAGTAATTTTCAAAGATGAATTAAAGGCAATATGTCACCAAGATGTTTTGAATCTGTTCACCGTCAAACACTCTTTCTCGTAATCTTACATTTCATCTTACTGAGTTTTCTGGAAGGATTTTCTCGAATATCCCGCTTGAAAATATAAATCGGTATGAAATGAAAACTTGAAACTTTATTATTAGTAACTGGGTGTTGGTGTTTTGAATCCAATGCAAATAAATGTCATGAAGTGCATTTTAAAACCCACTGGTGATTAATTTAACTGTTAAATCGTTCCTTCAAAGTTCTCCTTATTTTTGCTGTTGTATTTGCTTCTCTTTGTATATTTTTGCTAACTAGTTCAGCGCACAAAACGCCGTTTTACACCGTAATTAGGCCAGTCTTGCTGAGAACGACTGCGATACAACGTGCATAGCGACTATAAATAATTAAAAAAATGGTTTGGTTTGTTTAATTCTAATGCATTCATACTGTACGTTGTTGTTGTAGCTGTAGTAACACTCTATCACAACGCCATGTTTATTTGGGAATACAGTTTGAAACTTAAAACTTGTAATTCAGTATATAAAGCAGACTTAGTGACCAATCTACTATCAGAATTTCGATTAGCCATAACAGCAGTGGCTTTCTAACTTGCAGAGCTTTAAAGTCCTTTTAGCTTCTTGAAAAATACTGTTTGACACCATAGATGCCGCTTCGATAACAACCTAGGTGAAATCAGCTGGCTATGTACCAGTTCATCCATCAGGGTTATTTTTAACACTGATTAATAAACTGCAATTGATTTGTTATGATATTAAAATGCTCTTCTTCAACTAATTAATTTATGTTACGAAATAGTTTGTTATATGACCGGAGAGTAAAAATGAAAAACCGGTGACATAAATTAAAAAAAAAAAACAACCCTAAATATAGAAATTGTAAATTGCCAAACACTGGCGTGAACTAATGGCTACATGCAGCCTATTCCTGTTGCTACCAATGTCAATTATCAGAATTTTAAAGTGGTCATTTTTATAAAGGTGAGACATTTTAATTCAAAGCCACTGTCCAGTATGCACAGTCTAAATAAATAAACCTATATACGGCCTGGGTAATTTTTGGTCATTATCTATGTTAGAGACAAAAGTTAAAAATAGACTAGATTTCCTAAAGATCGTTTGCATTATCTCGATGATTTAACTCTAAAGAGGGTCAACTTCCACCGGAGGAGGTCATGCAAACATAAATTTTATTATAGGATAATAAAACAGTAATTAATTGCTCCTGAATTTCGTCAAACATGCACGTACTCGTTCTGGAAAATTGTGCAACAATTTCAAATTTTGTATTCTCTGAATTGCATTTAAAAACAATTTATGTTTTTAAGATGACTTTTGCGAGGGTGGACATTTAAAGTCTTGACATGCCCTGAGGTAGCACCCTTAATAATTGTTCACGTGACTTGCCTCTGGATGAAATGAATAATTTAAATAACGCTGTTCCTCAAGTTCGATTGATACACTCAGTATCAGGGAAGATATCTACTTGATGTCTTTATAGAAGAAATATTGGCGACCTAGAAAGGTAAAGGTGAACTCGTCCAAGTTTGAAGTTAATTAATTTTAAATAGAGGGAACCTCCCCAAGAAGGGCGTTTTAAGGTATTTTGCCGTAGATTTTTGTTTCGATCGGGGGTCTACCTAAAATATGCCCTTTTTGTCATCAAAACCCTAACAAACTATGTATGTATCACTGAAAAGCTAATTAAATGCATATTGCAAAATTGTATTTTTCAATGCTGTGTCAATTATGGTAAATTGACACCGGGTTCTCAAGGTATAACATGCTATGCATAACCCCTGTGCACTCGAGAAAAGATTTTTATGTTCACTTTAGAGAAAAAAAGATACTTTTACATTTATTCTAAAGTAAGCAAATGTTCAGCGGTAATGAATGAAGCGGGATTGTGCAAATTTGAAAATGCAGAGCTCGGACAACCATCTAAAGTAGCACAATCTAAATTCCTAGCACATAACAATTAACTTAGTGAGACCTGGTAATCCTGAACATTTAAGGTCAAAAGCTTGAATCAAAAGTACTCGTTTTGAGAAAATGAGCTTTGAACTTGCAGGGATACATTTTCTTCGAGAATAAAACCTCAATACCTTATGATTCAAATTCGGGTAAAAAGAAAAGTTCTATTTCAGGTAGACCCGCGCCTTAAAAAACGCGTTTTATGTAACGCCGATATATTTTAATGTGTAAATATTGTCATTAATAAGTTTTTTTTAAAAAGCTTAATACTTTTTGACACTTAAATAAAGTCTCTCACTTGTTCATTTATTCATTCATTCATTTATTTATTCATTTATTCAACTATGTTTATTTACCATTGCAGAGAGTCTTTCTATCCGTGAAGTGCCTAAAGTTTTCATTACTAGCTGTGAAATTAAAATTTTTAAGTGTTCTGAAGTGGGTATACTTGATAAATGATGGGGAAATGCGTGTGACGGATGAAAATCTGGAAACACCGACTCTTGACTGCTGGTGACTGTAATTGGTGTACTGTACCATATCACCAGTTTGAACAATTGGGAGGGGGGGGAGGGGTTTAAACTTTCTCCTAAGATGTAATTATGATACAAAGTATATGCAGGAATATACTCGAATTCTTAAAAGAATTAAATGTAATATGTGGGTACGATCAAGAAAGTGATTTAGTTTTATTTAATAACAGAGAAATTTTCTTGGATAGCAAAACTGTTTTCAAGTAACTGGGTTGAAAAAGGTCAGTCATTTCAATTAAAGAACCTTTTTAGAGAAGATGGAAGTCACCTCTCATTCCAAGAATTTTCTGACAAATTCATTTGCATGTAAAACGACCTTCCCCAAATATTGCTAAGTCAATTACTATTAAAAACGAGACAAGTGGATTCGGTTATCAAAGAATTATTAGCTAGCAACGAGCACTCTTTTAATTTTAATAACAATCCTGTAATCAACCTGGACAAAGCAAAATCACTAGACTGCCACCAACTGCTCATTGACAAAACCCACACTGGGAGCCAAACTGGGAACGTGAAGTCTCTGAGAACTGTATGCAAGGAAATGAGGCTAAGATAATTTCAATTAAAGTTTATTCGTATAGAACTACATACAACCTTTATTTATACACGATAAAAGACGTCAAAGCTAACAAGCTTGTGGGGTCGTGTACTAATAAGATACATAAAATAGCTACAATTAATAGATAATTAATACAGTTTATAAAAATTGTTAATTAATACAAGAATTTAGTAATTCTTATAAAAAAATATAATTTTTGATAACAACGAACGAGATCAATAGTTACAAATAAATAAAATTCTCCGATCTTTTGTTGATTATTTGTGGAGCTAAAACATTAAAATTAAATTCCCTAAAAGTGTTACACCTAACAACATTCTTTAAAGAAGATTTCAGGTCTGTTCTCTCTAGTATCGATCTATTAGTTCGCCCTATAGCGTTCCAGAGGACAGCCCCTCTGTAGGAAATGGAGTTTTTAACGTATTTGGAGGCAAAACTCGGTACAATCAGCCTATGCTTCAGTCGTGAAGAAGGTCTGTCGCCGTGGATAATCACTGAAATGACAAAAAAAGAATTATCTAAATTTGGGATTCACTCAGGTGATGAATGCCTTTTATGTGGGAGAAAGAATCCATTGACTATACCTTCATTCACTTCTCCTTTACTAGGTCGTTCATACATATCAGCACTTTGGTACAACAAAACAAACTATCTCTTCAGCTACCGGGGAGCTGTTATTAGGCGCTATCAGCACTAATTCGCCCGGAAAAAAACGTGATAAAGAAATTTAACCACACAACACCATTCATATGATACCATATTTATAATAGAAATTAAACAGCAAGCCTATTTCTCTTATTTCTTTCTCACGATTTTATAGATGCTCCTTCTTTAGTTTATATCTTTACTATTTCCCAAAAAGTACTACTTGCTTTTACCCATAGCCAGCCATTGTTTAAAAAAAAGATGCATGTTTCAACAGTGTCTCAGGTAACTGTTTGACCTATGGACCGGTTTGGAATTGTCAAATATACTTGAACCTGCAATTAAAAACGTTTCAATAAAAATGAAAGAGAAAAAATACCAATAAGTCAGAAAGGAAACTCACTGTTCACGTGACCGTCAATATGAGTTCGGAAAATCGTTGAAACTTTAGCTGTTTGGTCGTTTTAAACAGTTGCTATCTGTAAGCAACTTGCTCACAAATCCCTTTATGATCGTACGAACCTTAGTTGAGCAGAAATATTGTGCCAGCCGAATCCCATTTGCTCGTATCCACGTAGGATAAATCAAATTGAACTGAAGAAGTGTTGCATGTTCAGATAATTGCATCTGAGAGGCTGGTTTGCTCGTTGGCTTCGATTCTGTCGTATTAGTCCATGAGTCTTTCGATCTCGTTCTTTTTTGGGATGCCCTGAGTGTCCTCTTTACCTGCATTCTTGCAACTTCTCTGTAATTCTATTCTTGCCGACATCGTTTATCATTTTTGCTGATGATCAATGTAATCCCAGACATAAGCCTAAGTAACATAATTATCTTACTTTTTGTTATTACAAGATTAACAGACGGCATTCCAGAGGTGTTTACTGCCAAAATGTAGGGTCTCTTTTCAGACTTCACAAAACAAGACATTTGTTTATCAAGGCAGTGTAAAATTGTTATGTTCTTGTGAATTAGTGATGTATGAATAGTTTTCTATAGTCAAGCGAGACTTCGCCTAGCTTCGCCTATAGCTCACCGGTTTGATTGCTAACAAAGGGTTCGAGAACTCCGTGCTGTTTAACGTTTCAAGCGTCTTGTATTAAATGTTGCCGAGACTTGTGGGATGGAGCAGCTCACCTTCTGACGAGCTCTTTTTCGAAAATATTGTTGCCGGGATTTAAACAGAACAACTTGTTCAATTTCCCCTGTCTGCCAAAGAAACGGTACTCATCACAGCCTCCTTTAATTATTTTCTTTTAATTGTCTCCGCCTTAAATTTCCTCGACGTACTCATATCATTTTTCTAGTTGCCAAGTTGAAAATTAACTTGGCTAAAATATTGTGAGTGTTGCAATTCAATGATCCAAGTATTTCAGTGTCAGTTGGGAGTTAACCCTAGAAAGCAAACAGGAACCACAAACGGTAAGACTAATTCTCTGGGTTTGATCACCGTTATTCTACTCACTGTGCTCGGGGACGGCAGCAGGTCGCGATCGTTGGTAATCGGGTTGTAATCGGGCTGGGAATTCACAGATTTGCCCGAATCTTCGACTAATGGAGACGGGTACTGTTGAAAGGAAATGGCTCAGAAATTTCATATGCTACAGAATCGTGCTTTATGTATCATAACCTTTTCAAGTTCTGAAAATATCCCTGATCAACGTTTTCGTGTTTTAATGTTGGAGGCGTTTCTTAAGGAGTTCCAGGATTGGATTGTTGATCTCTTTACTCCCCAATTGTGGATGGATTATTTTGGAGGTCGAGCCAGACACGCTGATGCCGCCACGTTTTTGAAATAAGTAGGTAGTTCAGTTCAAAATATATTGTAAATTATTATTAGATATCATTTCAGTACACTATTGCGCTCAGCTGGAGCCGGCTAAGAATTAAGAATTTCAGACGGCGATTTCAGATTAGATACCTGGGGGGATAGCAGGCTGACTTCTCCGAGTGGATTGTTAAAAAAACATAAAAAAACGTCATACTGAAGCTACCGTGATGGCTTTTATTATCAGTTATTTTGGTACCTTAAGGGTGGAGAAGATAATACTTCGGAAAACTTGACTTGACGTTATAGCGTTCTCATAGAGACCACACTGTCGAGCAAAGGTACTTTCGAAATATTCCTTCCTGAAAGAAACCATCGGAAATCCGGATTTAGATTTGATCTGCTGAATCCACTAATTACTGTTGATTCTTCGGAGTCATGATCCGTGGAGTTTCTGGTGTCCAAATCTTTCCAGAGGAAAAAAAACAGCCTTATTATTAACAAACAGCTAGTATACTACAACTACAGCGATCATGTTGTTCAACACTGTTGGCAAACAGACTCTCCAAAATAACACAATTTCCAAAACAAGCTCCTTTAATGATTCTGATAAGACATCCTAGCCGGTAAGTCCAGTAAAGCCGGTTGACTAATTTATATGTAATATATAGTTTACTAACACACTTAATGATTATTAAGGGAGGCAAGCGTGTCCTAGTGGTTGGGCGCTGGACTTGTAATCCGGACGTCACGGGTTCAAATCCTGCTCCCTGCCACTGGATGGATTTGTCTTCGGTGGTCCCGAAT
>OMLO01000867.1_pt1 | contig 21761 bp, 13 predicted proteins | sample 1674811 | NCBI WGS metagenome assembly OMLO01 (sample SAMN06265003, study PRJEB25207) | coral metagenome | isolation source: Coral host | place: Mexico:La Bocana,Puerto Morelos, Mexico | collected 2008-11-13 | reverse complement strand
GGCTTTGGTTTTATTGTTTTGTCCAATGTAGCTGCTGCAACACCAATAAAAAATAAGAAATATATTACAATATTTAGGGAGAAGCCACGACTGCATTTTGCCTTAGCTGGTTTTCATACAGGTCTATTCAAGTTATAAATTGGAACTTGGAGGGAGTGTGGGGGTAGAAACCTGAGAGTAAGGACAGAACTGTATGGCACCGGACTGAAATCGAACTAAGGCCCCACACTGATTGATGAACACTCTTGCCGTAATCCTATCCCTGATGCCTACAACATTTGAACACAATTCATAACATGAAGGGTTTTCATGAGTGAATTTGAAATAAGGCTAGTGTTCACATTAAATATTTGCTTATTAAAAATCAGCATCAAGGGTGAATACAAAATTTTCCCATCTTTCATTCATGACTCCATTTCTTTGATACTCTGAAACTTTTCGCTCATAAAAGTTAGCCTTGCTTTCCAAAGAAATGTTTTCCATAAATGGGAAAGGATTTTTCGTTTTATAATGCTTTTCAAGTCCTAATGCCACCAACAGCCTATCAGCAACAAATTCAATATACTCTGCCATGGAGTGGCAATTGATACCCAACAAACGACATGGCAAGGCCCCTATCCAGAATTCTTTCTCTATGGCAACCGCATTGCATACAATCTCGCTAACCCGCTCCCTACTTGGCTTTTGCCTTAAATGCGAAAAAATCAAGCATGCAAAGTCGCAATGAAGGCCTTCATCTCTGGAAATCAACTCATTAGAAAATGTCAGACCAGGCATTAGACCTCTTTTCTTGATCCAAAAAATTGATGCAAATGCACCGGAGAAGAATATCCCCTCGACAGCCGCAAATGCAACGACTCTTTCCCCAAAAGTAGCAGAAGAACTTTTATCCATCCATTTAAAAGCCCACTGCGCTTTCTTCTTGACACAGGGAAAAGTTTCAATAGCATTGAAAACCTTCTCTTTTTCTCCCTTGTCCCTGATGTAAGTATCAATTAGCAGACAGTACATTTCGGAGTGAATGTTTTCCATCGCGATCTGAAACCCGTAGAAACATCTTGCCTCGGGTACTTGTATCTCCTGATAGAACCTTTCGACCAAATTCTCTCCCACGATGCCATCACTCGCTGCGAAGAAAGCCAAAACATGAGAGATGAACTGTTTTTCTTGGGGGTTCAGTTTCTCCCAGTCGACCAAGTCATTACCAAGGTCTACTTCTTCCACGGTCCAAAAGGATGCCACGGATTTCTTGTAGAATTTCCATATGTCAGGGTACTTTAGGGGAAACAAGACAAATCTGTTGGGGTTGTCCTGAAGCAACGGCTCCTCGACCTGTTGCTTCGGTGAAATATTTTCAGACATCGTGCACGTGTCTAAAGGCCTTACAAAAGGTTGCAATGTACATGTACATCACAAGCGGTTTCTACAGTTATGCGTGTCTGATAAGCCAACAACACATCGTGAAGTTGAGGAAAAAAACCTTTCCAGTGGAGGATAAACCAAGCGATATCGTCCAATTCACTGTAAGATCCTACAATGTTGTCCTAAAATGCTCCTAGGTAAGTAGAGGACCCTGAAGTGATGTAATATCACAACAGTAGCCTCGCCTTGTAAGCGCAGGCCAGGTGACACAGCAAGGGAGAAGAAAATATGGCGAACGACGAATACCAAAGGGCTGTTGTTTGCTGCATTTCGAGGGACGATTTTCTCTCGTGTTGCGGCTCTGATGTTCCTTTCCTAGAAGGAATTATTTCTGTAGGTTATGAAGATTCACGTTTTGTCCAAGAAACAGGAAAAAGATTGGCATTAGCACTCAGAACTGACCTCCAATTCTTGACTCCAAAGAAAGACTTGATTTTAAACGTAGGCACTTGCAAAGAAACAGACGTAAACATTCGATCGCCCGATGAGAATTTAAAGGTTTTTATTTTAGAAAACGTTTTAAATAATCACGAAATTCACGTTGGTCAAACTGTCTGGATCAAGAGGGCTAATCCTGTTCCACTTGAAAGAATTGTGCTTGGAGTTTCGTCAGAAGAGAGATTTCTGTGGGCAAATAAATTCTTAGCACCATGTCTTCGTGATTGCATCTTGGCAGGACCAGTCATACTACGCGAAAATGAGGTGTTTTGCCTTCCTGAAGACCTGCATGAAATTTCAACTGATAGCAAAGGAAAACGATGGTTTCAGTTTTTTACGTTGCAGTGTAAACCGGCACTACAAGGCTGTATCACTTCAGATACTTCTTTAGTGGTCTCTAAGCTTGATGAACTCGATATCTCTTCAAGCTCTGAAAACAACCGTATAAAGACTGGAAAAGATTGGTCTGATTCTTCTGATGTTTTTCTGGTCTCTGATTTTGCTCGCAATCTTCCTGGGAGTCTATCACAAGAAAGATCCCATGACTTGTCTGAAGCTTGCATGCTTGGAAGAAGTCACCAGTTAAAGGTTAAAGTTCTTGATTGGGATATAAGAAATGACGAAGATTGGACTTGTGATGCATCAAGCAGGCTTTATGTATCACTGGCAACCTTGATTGACCTGCGCTTGTTTAATGGAAGTTGGGTCAAAATATGCATAGACAATGCAGATGTAGTTGGTCATAGCAAACAGGAGAAACACTGTTCAGATGTACCTGAAGCACTCAGTCAAGACCCTGACATAAGCAAATGTCATATTGTTCAAGTTGTAGCAGCTACTTCTAAGATTGAACAGAAGGATTACATGAACAGTGAAACTGGCAACAGTTTTATTCCATTTACAAACTGCAATAAAATACAGCGTGGAGTTGCATATATTACATCTGTCCTCCACTTCAATTTGTTTCACAAGAGTACCTTGTATGATGCTACAAGCCCTAGTGTCTATATTCATACAATCTCTGACAAAGCACAGATTGAAGCAGACTCAAGCACTGCAAGCAAAAGTGGCAAGCCACCATTTGCAACAGAAGCCCACATTTCTCTGGTTCATTCACCGCATTATAGAGCTGGAGATTCTTTTGATCACGCACTGGCATTGCATTTCAAAATACCAAGAATGCTAACAGTTGGAGATGTATTTTACATATGTTATAACTGGCAAGAAAATGGTGATTCTAAAATACAGCCCAGTTCAGCTGATGATCAAGGCAAGAGAAATCTTTTAGTTTACTTTCAAGTGACACGGCTTGTTTGTGAGACTGATGAAGTGATATCCTGCCTTGTTGACATGGAGCATTCTTCCTTATATCAAGTAAGCAGTATACAGTAACCAATTCTTATAACCTACTAATAAGTCCCTTTGCATCTCAGGTTACATAACCAATAATAAAATTATCGTTTTTTAGACTCATGTACATGTAGACTGCATTATTTATTGAAACCAGGTCAAGTACTGAGCTCAGAGCAATTAATTTTTCTTTCATTCAGCTTTTGACAAAGCATTTGCTACTGTCAGTATACCAATCTGAGAATTTTCTTTTCTAAATATTATTACAGTGTCAGTTGATTAGTACATGTAAATATCACATGCAGTCTCAATATCTGTGTTAAAACAACAATTACATTGTACTGTACTTTGTTATTCTTGTTCACCGTGTGGCCGTTGTAGTGTATTTGTGGCTGGGTTGTCTGTGTAACCCAGCCCTGGGGCATTGTGGGTACACAATAAAATGGGCATGGCGGCTTGAAAACGTGTCTGTGTTTTGCAAGGAAGAATCCGCTTTAATCAAGGACTTTGTCTGGTGTGCAGACATTACAGCTGTGGGCCAAGCGCGGTTCTTAATCTACCCTTGGTTGATTTTTTTTTTGTCGATGACCAGACACAAACCTCCATTCGGCCAAGTCATGATCGGAACTTTGAGTCATGCAACCTGTAATGCTCATTCACTGAAAGCTGTTGAAACATTAATGTACGGAAAATGTTACGGTATTGGTTACTTTATAGTGTTTAAAATATATTTTCTTTTGGTTTTATCGCAGTGTCAGCCACATTATGCGCTGATCTTGCAGCTTTTACTTTCGCTATGTGACAAATTAATAAGATAGTACTTACTTTAGAAGTTTAATTTCCCAAAAGCAACGGTCATTAATTTATTGCATTTTCATGAGTATTTCTTGTGGCTTTGGCAATTGCATTTGTTTTTGATACATGAAACAACTCTTGGCAGAGAGGTTCAGTACACAGTTATGTGCCAGCTGTCCAGTATACACAGCTCTGTGGAACAAGACCAAGTTATTGGGAGCAGACAAGTCCTCCAGGATTGATCAGTTGTACTGAGGCCCTGGAGAATGTTGTGAAACCTTATTTGGAAACCAGGTTAGCAGACTCTGCTACCAGTAAATTAAGTTGTTTTTATTAATTCAAGTTCATTTGAAATGTTGAAAAATTGGCCAGGTGACCTTTAATCATGCAATAATGGTTCCATTCCCAAAGACCTGTCTCTCTAGACCTTAGGCCAGTTAGTGCAGAAGGACAGCAGGAAATTAACATGTGCTAGTTCGGGATAACAAAATATACAGTGATTCATGATTCATCTATAGCTTAGAAACATAAATGTCAACTGGGTATACATGTAGTCACAAAAGTAACACCTTATGATCCCTGCCTGAAGGTCTCTCTTTGACCCCTTCCCCCATGTTTGTCCCTGTGTTTCACATGTACATGTACACCCTACTCAGTATTTTTTTTTTGTTCTTATTAAAAATGGAGAATTACCTCATCCTCTACATGTTTTTTTTTTCTACTGACAAATTTCCAGAACTCACGCAGATTTTTATTTGTTTCATTTCTTATAGGGAAGGTCATTCTCTTCCTTCATGCGGAATTCTTTTGACTGGACCTCCTGGAGCTGGAAAGAGGACAGTTGCTATAGCAACAAGCAAAAGATTGCATGTGCACATTTTTGAAGTCAGTTGCTATGATCTGATTGGTGAGTCAGTGGCAGCAACAGAAGCAAGACTGAAAAACACATTCCAGAGAGGTATGTTAGCTTTAAGTTTATACTTAACAATCATGATTTAAGTATAACCTAAATCTCATTCATTTTCAGCCATCTTTTGCTCTCCTTGCATCCTGTTGCTGCGAAACATTCATGCCCTGGGCAAAGACAAAGAGGGAAATGACGCTGAACCTCGGATAGCAGCCACAATGCTTGACTGTATCTGCAGCCTTGACGAAGACTCTGACTGGCCAGTGGTAGTCATAGCAACTTCCTCCTCTCCAGATGATATCACTTCTGACATGTTTTCATGCTTCCTTCATGAGCTGAGTCTGGAGGCACCTTCTGAGAGTGAAAGATGTGACATGCTTAGTGCCCTGGCTAAAATGGCATCTGTTGGAAATGATGTGCCATTTGAACAGCTTGCTAAAAGAACAGCTGGACTGGTGCTGGCAGATTTTGTTGCACTCTTTACTCATGCCTCAAAAGCTGCTGCGAAGCATTTATTGGACGACTGCCCAGAGAAATTAAGGCTCATCACAGACACTAGTACCACCACTTGGTTTCCATGGAAACTAGAACAAGAGCTTAGTTCAATGGGTGTCAAACTCAGCAAGCAAGATTTTGAGGACTCACTGGAAATACTTCAGTCATCGTTATCAGACGCAATTGGTGCTCCTAAAATTCCAAGTGTTAAGTGGGAAGATGTAGGAGGTTTGGCAGAGGTCAAGGCAGAAATCTTGGACACTGTTCAACTGCCTCTTCAACATCCTGAGCTGTTTGCAGCAGGGTTACGGAGATCAGGTAATGCACCGGAAATTAGCATTCCTTCTTGTACATGTGTCATGTCTCTGACAGCTAGGCTCAATTTCCACCAGTATATCAAACACCAGCCTATGGCTTTGGGGAAGAAAAGTGGGCTTCTTTCTGAAACAGTGGCTGCTGGTAGCTGAGCCTTTTAGTAGTTGTTCATGGCTACCCATTCTTGAGGTGGCTTTGCCTCTCCTGTTAGATACATGCACTCTGCTGAAACAAGGTGCTTGCAATTGCATGCTCAAAAAAATCACCAGCTATGCTAGAACTCTAACTACAGCTGTAAATGGTATCATCAATGATATCCAGTAGCTTGATCATTTTTGGTTGACTGTGTGCATATATTTATACAGGAGTCTTGCTGTATGGTCCTCCCGGAACTGGCAAAACATTATTGGCCAAGGCAGTGGCAACAGAATGTTCCCTGAACTTTCTCAGGTACATGTAACGCAATACATGTATTTACAAGAATCACACATTTACACGGCATGGAACCATAAGATTACTGCATAGGCTTCTAAAGACGCTCTTTGGGCTCGACAGAACGTAGCGTGATAATCCCAAAGAGAGTCTGTGTAGGACGCTTACTTACTTACACTGCTTACAGTACTCAGTGTTTTACATGCGCTTTAGGATTCCAGGCATAGTTAGTCCCCTTTACTAACTATGTTCCAAGACTGTTTCCCTTCTAACCCATGGAATCATTCAGCAAGACACAATGAGGAAACAATGATATACCTCCAGTACTTACGAAAACATCTATTTCTCTCTTTCGGTTCTTATTCTGTGATCTGTCAGTAAGACAAAAAGTCCTGACAGTCTCAACTCAAGAATCGTCAAATCGCGCACTAAAATATCATTCAAGGTATCCTTTCACTTGTTTGTGTAATACATGTAGGAAGAAATGTTATGACCTCGAATACGAAATAAGAATCTCATATCTTATTTATTGTCAGTGTGAAAGGACCAGAGCTGATCAACATGTATGTGGGTCAAAGTGAACAGAATGTTCGAGAAGTGTTTACTCGAGCCCAGAGTGCGCGGCCTTGCGTGATCTTCTTTGATGAACTTGACTCACTAGCACCCAACAGGGGGAGGAGTGGAGACTCCGGTGGCGTCATGGATCGGTAAGTCACGAATTGATTCAGTAATACCTTATTTGGGCAAAAATGACAGGGTGATGTCGTCAGTGGTATTGTTTGTGAACAAACACTCCTTTTGCATTCGTTATTCTGGGCGTTGTGCCACAACTCCAAAGAAATATATATGTTTTTCTTTTTCTATGAAGAGTCAAATGTGAAGTTCATAATTATTTTCATACTTACTCTTGGGAGAGTAAAAGTTGTAATGCTGTTGATTACGTCACAATGCCCCTTGATGCTCCACAGAGTTGTGTCCCAGTTGCTAGCTGAGGTGGATGGGCTTCACAAAGCTTGTGACGTGTTTGTTATCGGGGCCACAAACCGGCCTGACCTCCTGGATCCTGCACTTTTGAGACCAGGTCGATTTGACAAACTTCTTTACCTTGGCGTGAGTGAGGACAAGGAATCACAGCTCAACATACTTAAAGCCCTGACTAGAAAGTAAGTACATGTTGTACTATTATTCAAAAACAAAACAAAACAAAAACGTAGCAGTTGAATCAATACATAGGGTGTTCGTCAATTTGTGCAGTGCTGTGAAAAAGCAGGTTCCCCGATGTGCCATATTGTAGCACATGACAGCGAGGTCCCTAGGTCGTGGATCAACCCCTTCCTACCTACTACCTACCTAAATCGTCGTTCGCGAATCGAAGCCGAGCGAGAGGAGAAGGAGGGCGGGGTATTAGACGTTTAGACACGCAGTAACAGGATTAATTATTTTTTTTTGCTCGATAGTGTTACCGATCCGTAAAAGGAATCCATGCGACAGAAACTGCAATTTGCGCATTGAAAATGACACCTACTTTTCGGTGATGCCACCTAAGACTTCTCCCTGCCCGCGACGTAGAGCATTCTTTTTCAACTCTATTCATATATGTGATTTATAAAATTAAGATCATATTTTGGGGTACCATCCTTTTAATACGACACCAGGATAAGATGATTGATTCTCCTTATACTAATCTCTATTCATCCCTTAGAAATTAGTTGTGATTCAGAGTTCTAATTTGGAGGTACACCATGATGCCATCTCAGAGATCATGTTTCTTTTTTTCTCATCACCTGTCTGCTTGAAAATGTCTCGATGTTATAATGAGAAATAAGAGTTTGATCCAGTCTCCCTTTCTTGCAGGTTCTGTTTACATCCTGATTTGCAATTGGAAGATGTCGCAGCCCTTTGTCCTGCAAACTTAACAGGAGCTGATTTCTACGCGCTGTGTTCGGATGCCATGTTGCAGTCTGTCAAGCGGAAGATAGAGTTACTCGAGCAAGGTGATTGCATAGGCACGGCATCTGTCCCGGGCCAATGAAATGGCTAGAGATAGAGCGTGGCATTAATAGAGAAGGCCGCGCGATCGTGTAGTTAAAGCGCCGGAGATCGTGAGTTCAAGTCCCGCCCTGACTACTTAGTTGGAGACATTTCTCGGTAGACCCTAGTTCAACTTCTCGGTCATGTTTGTAAGTAGCCAAGAGGTCTGCCTCTCACCACTTGGGATTCATCACATTTTACCCAGCACTGCTGAAACTCTTACAAACCACAGCTGTAGTTTTCGCATTCTTCGAATAGCGCAGACGGAAATTTACATCTACTGTGGAACAATTCCCTGCGAAAGAAGAAGTTGCTGACTTTGAAATAAATAAAGGAAATATTTGTTGTCATAATTTTCAGTATAAAGAGGTTTCTCAAATTTGGTAGAGAAGATGGGATTTTTGTTGATTGATACATGTATGTTCTATCCAAGCGCTAGAAAGATTAAATCTGAAAGTACTGGATCAAGGAGGGAGGGTAATTTGAAGGAACCCGCTTTGACGTAAATGGTTCTTTTACTTGTTAGGCCAAGTTGACCCTGTTGAAGAAGATAGAGACATTCAAGTCACAAAGACAGATTTCCAGAAGGCGTTGAACAATCTCGTGCCGTCAGTCTCCTTACAGGAACTGAAGAGATACAAGGATATCCAGAAACAGTTTTCATTGGCTATCACCAAGAAATGATCATTGGTGAGTTTTCATAATATACTGTATATACCAAGAACGAAAGTGTCGCCACATTTTCCAAAGACCTGGAAGACCTAGAAGAGAGTCGAAAAGACGAAGCGCAGCAGAGTACTTTTTACAGAGTCCTAGGTGTTTGGAAATGTGATGAAGCACTGTCTCTCATTTTTTTTTTTTATCATAAGTATTCTTCTCTATCGAAACTTCTTTTAAAACAAAAAAAAACAAAGAAAATCAAATAATTTTTCTATAAAGCTTTGCTAATTGATAAGAGCGTCCATGTATTTCGAAATCACTTTAATTAACTTGATGAAATACTGATCTTTATGAGAAATTTTTGTGAATTTGAGGTCGGATGCGCAAAATACTAAGGTCTCGTTCGTAGATAATATACGTTAACGTTTCCAGGAAAATATCTTTGTCGAAAAATGCTCCTATCCTGTTACGTTGGTGATTTCTCGAAGTGGTTAGGCAACCTTTCCGAAAATACACGCAGACTTGTTTCCAGATCTCTCAATCGCTGTCCGCGGGTAAGACACGTCGAGTCGCTGGTAGAGGGAGTCTTCTTGAAATGGGCTATTTTGGCTATTTTGTAGATATTTACCTACCAGAAACCATTGTTAAGTGATTTTTTGGTCTACCTAGCTACATGTGGTAATTGATATCGTCTGCGGCAAAATATATTTAATTACAGAAACATAAAAAAAAGAGAATTTAGAAAGACAAACGTACAACACTTAAGCAGATGGAAAGAAAATACTTTGACCCAATATTAGCTGAGAGGTGGTTTTATTAGTCAGTTGAAAAACAGGATTGTTATTTAGAAAATCACACCACTCCAAGAAGTAAATTAATATTTTATATTTTATTTCGTTTAGAGCAGTTGTTCATCAAGGTAGACAGTTTTGTGCGTGCTTCTAATTTCATTAAACCTTAATGATAAAAATATCAACGTGATCTATCTATAGCGCTGTAAACTGGCAAAAACAAATGATATTGATAGAGAAATCTGTTTTTCACACCGGCTGTGTGAGTGTACCTGTAAATTGACAACGCAAGAGCGAAGAGTATTCTGAAGAAACAGTTGAGTGTGATGAGTCATTGAGCATTTAAATTTTTCGTCTTCTCAGAAACTGAACAAAGTCTATCCCGTTCTATTAATAGTTGCCACAATGTCGGCGAAATTGCTGGATCCTTTCTACTAAACCTTACTGTATATTTATCTAAAAGTGCAGTCACGGAAGTAAAGCGAACGAATTTCCGGAAAATTTTTTAATGAATGTTCTCGGAGTCTACATTACTAAGAAAATAGTTTTCCTTTGTGCCAAAGCATGCGACCTACATGCATATTAAACACGTTTAATTTAAATTTTGAAATGGCTTATACTACGCAATTTTGAGAGTTTGCGGAGTGTTTATTTGGTCAATATTCGGTGACTAAATTTATCCTGATGGTTGAGTTTCCATTCTGGTATCAACGATCTAGTTTCTTCTTAATGAGATCAGATGAGATGAAAGTTCATTAAAAGAATAAGCCTCAAAATGGATTAATTAATTGTGATTTTTTCACCCCTGTATCTATTCGCCGGTACTCTCTAAGTAGATTTTATCTGTAATTAGATTTCGTTTCAATACGAGATTGAGCAGGAAATGGCCCATCACGGGGGAATATTTCGAGAAGAAACTGGATTACGAGGAGGTCATAAATTGCTTAGTCACGAAGCTGTGCTCGCAGCATTACATATATTAGAACTTTTCACCGGCACGGCTGCCATTTTGAATTCCATTGTTTCAAACAGCTCTAATGTACCATGGGATGCTCAGAGGGAAACTTAGTATGTATTTGTCTCTCCTGAGCATCGCATAATAGCTCTTTGAAACAGTATCATTCCAAATGGCCTTCATGTCTGTAAAAAATGGTCGATGGCGCTTTATATTTTCGCGTTTTTGTAAAGAGGTTTAATAAGCTTTTCTTTATTAAGTAGTTGTCGAGAAAATTGAGTTTTTCCAATTTGGTTTCTTGATTTTATAATTTGTAAATTATTTGGGGCTCCTCAAAAACTGACAACGTGCAGCGCAGACAGAATGAAACGCGCTCCAACGCAGGTGACTACATGTAGTTTGTGAAGAAAGTTTAATCTTCGCGGAACACCTTTTAAAAATCCCGCCGGCTTCTGTTTTGGTCTATAGCGCTCAGAGTTTATTACCAATTACCAGTTTGTCGATATTAGCCGATATTACCAATTTTTCATTTGAGTTTGTTGACCTCAGAAAAGGTTTCAATAGTAACCTTCTTCAGACTGGCTTGTGACTCACCATGTGCGACTTTGACAAAGAAAAACAAACAAAAAAAAAAAAACTGAAAGAAAACTGACAGAGCCTCGTGCGAATCTTTAAAAGATTTGCTACCGAGAATAGACTTATCCTTCTCGGGAAAGTTCGCTGTGTTTCCTGACCAATACATTATCCTTAGATTTGTTGTATTTTGGTCGTCTGTGCTAGGTTTATATTAAAACACAACACTTGTTCCGGCCTGTAGGCTGTTTCCAGAAACGTATCTGAAAATAGCGTTCTTTATTTAATGATGGCTGAAGAAAATCGTCTCGAACCTCGCATTAAAACGTGCCTTGTTTAGCGTACGCAACCATTTTCTTATATAACACGGCCGGTCGTTCGGCATTTTTTTGATTCCACGGTTGGCCTGGCTCTGTTCATAAGGATGTCTCTCGCTCAAGGTAAAATTTCATGTCGCTTTTTTGTGATTGTACAGCCTCAATTTTGCCTTATTGAAGATCAGAAGCTAATAATACTGCAATTTGAGATGTTTCTCGGTGTTAGGGACAGAGATGATCTTAAGCTCGGATTACATGGAAGAGAGCATTTAGTTGATATGCCGTTAAGACTTGCCAATTAATCCCGGGCAATTAATGAACTGTACCTACGTGTCCTATAACCTAACTCCTGTCAAAAGAGTACAAATAATGTGCCAATAAGTCACCGATTTACCAGGATCTCTGTTTCAACATTGTGATTGAGAGATTTTCAGTGGCGACAAACACGATTTTAATTTGTATTGAGAAAAAAAAAAAGATGCTGTTGTAAGACACTTTTTAGCACGTAGGATCGCTGTACATGTATTTTATTACTCGCCTTGTCGACTCGCCATATTACTGCAAGACTGTATTCAGCGATGCTAGGCACCAAAAGGTCTGATAAGATGTTAATACTGACAAGTTCCATTTCTGAAAGAATAGCTAACGGACGTCCTGAGCGAAACTCCCTGATTTTCGTTTTTCTCGTCGCCTGTGTACTTTGCAATTTCTCGATCTTGTAATGAGAAATTAGTGTTTGACCTTAATCGCTCTTAGCTAGAAGACAACAGTCAGGTCTTGCTTAGAAGTGAAGCTACGACCTCCATCGACTAGACCTCACGGTATATGCCTACAATTGTCAAAACTTCCCGAACCACCCCTCCCTTCAATTTAATGGCGTGAAAGCAATATTGGCTGAGATCAAATAAATTAAAGTTTATTTATATAGAGTGGGTGATGCAGCTGCAAAGCGGATATCGTGAAAGACCTATAGAAGTATTGAGCACTTTTTCGGCTGGCTCGATGATCCGAAAAGAAATAGCTATTTTGGAGGGGAGATTTCGTTTTAGTCATAACTTTTCGAAGAAGCTGGGCAGCTGCTAGGCCGACTTGTGAGCGCTTTGCTATAGTTATCTATTTTGTTGTTGATAAAGGTAAATGATTTGGAAGGCTAGTTTTACATATAGCCAGTAGCTCGCTGTGTTTGACAGTTGCTCTATCTTAAATGTTTTATTCTCCTTGTGGTAATTAGAACGTTAAAGTGATATTGGGCCAATTTTTTCTAGAGGAATCGAATAAGGCCGCAAAATGAGGAAGTTCATTGGAATCACTTGCGGTTGAAAACTGACAACTTTGAAAGGGTTTTCATATAATCGGCAATAATAGCAAAGACCATATGATCAAAAATGGCATAACCTAAATACAGTTTAGATAATATCTATTTTCTTGGTTTTTTCTCTTGTTTTACGTGTTAAGATCATATTTAAAATCAGTCGGACTTACGGTACAAAACAAGAGCTCTCCTGTGAACAAAATATGGCACTCGCGATTTTGGTATTTAAAACCAAAAAGAGAAAATTCTAACGAAGTCATTTCATCCGGTTCGCTTAAAGCTACATGACTTCAATTTAGACGAACATATTTCGAGATCGTTCAAATCGTTGTTGTCTGTAAAATGATAAACTCATTTCAAGTCGTTTTGTATGCAATTTTAACCAGAGATGGATGCAATATCCGGACTGCTCTGTTCATTGTAGACGCGGGGGGGGTATCTTCGAATTTTTATGGAGAAGAATTTTGTTTATATCCGAAAATCTTCTAGAAAAAGCTGTTGTGTCTACAATGTTCAGACTCAACTTAAGACTGGGTTTCCTCAGGGTTAAATTTTTTCGCATTGTTCTTATCATCGTGTGAAGTTAACGCGGATTAAATTTGTTTAACATGCGACCAATCCGTGTTGGACGACCATCAACAAAAGATTTTCAATTAGCTTTCTTGTTCCAAAGTGGCCGCCAAGGTCTTTGTCATTTAAATTTCCCAGGAATGGTTGCCAACAGAGATAGCCCTTCTTTCCGATTCAGATCAAAACATGAATTCTCGTGAAGGCTTGTCATAGGTTTTTCTCAGAGAATTAGTTAATTCAGAGAATTTGCTGCAACCAATACAAATGGGCATAACATAAATAACCCGAGTCAATACTAGATTGAAATATGAATTCTCCCTAAGGACTGTCATGAATTTCTCTCTCTGTCAGTTCGGAGAATTTTGTGGTATATCAAGATAATATCTTACTGTGTTGAGGATTTTGTTTGTTGTCGTCTTCTGCTTGCTTGGCAATGTGTTGCTGGATGTTGTGCAAGCGATATTAGATGGAACAATTTATTATTGGCCCTTCCGAGCGGTCGAAAGAATCGGTAATCAATATAGAGCGGAGTTTGAGATGTTCAATATTGTTCCGGTTCAAATCGAAGTTAGCCTCAAATGTTACTTCCTAAGGTCGAAAAATGGCGAAAAATGGACCATAGAATAAACTGGAGCAAGCATGTAGAAGAACACGGAAAATATTGAATGAAAAATTTAGACAATTTAGATCGCAGACGATGCTTGGTTGCCCTCAAAAGAAAACAAGAAAAAGGTGACCGAAGATCAAGAGATTGCGCCCTCCAATTTCCATGAAGAAGATAGAAAATTTGTCCCGCTACTGCTTTGCTTCTAGTAACTTCCTTCTGAAGGCCTGTGGCAGCAAAACTGAGTGACAGGCAGCTGTCTAATGAAATTTGTTGCTTTCCACGTGGGTATGCACCAAAACATTGAACGCAAGACAGGATCTTGAAAATATAAAAGGTCTATTATCTTTAACTGACGAATAGTACAAGCCGTAGAAAAACGAGTCAGCTGTCCCGTACTCATTCATCCTGTTCCTGTATAAATATAAGGTTTTTCTCCAGGCGTAATTCGATCGCTCAAATTCGCTTTCAATAATACACAAAGTTTGTTCTTAGGGCCAATTATAAATGCATCAAAAAGGACACAGATGTCCTTCCAGAACTTTCCCTGTGGTATATTGTCTCTGTTGATTTATACTTCAGTACATTCATCTAGGATCGTGTCGTGATCACTTCTGCTCTTTGCGCGCTAGTATCTATTGCTCGAGCACGTTTCATTCAAGATTTAGCCTGTGCCTGTCCCGTTAAACATTCTGCAGTTTAAAAAGTTCTGGTCGTTCCTCTGACATGGCTGCAGGCCGACGTATGAGTGATCTGTCCGAAATGTCGCCAAGTCTCGCAGGTTTGCGCTTAACATGTTCGTTATTGTCTGTACTATTTTTCTTTTCCCATATTTTTTAAGATAAACAGTCGAAAGGTTTCAGTTTGTTTCTCGAGTTTTTTTTACCACTACAATAGAAAGTCGTTTTAAAATGGCCGAGTTATCTGAACTTGGATTGCTTGCGTATGAAAGTTGAAGAGGTCTTCACCAGAGAAATTTTTGTTTTGTTTAATAGACACTTAGGTCTAAATGTTTGTAATATTCCGAGTTCTTTATACCGTAACAAAGTATCAAGAAAAGAATTTTAAAAGTCGTTTTGTGACACCCACGCAACACGGCCCTATATACCAGATCATTTGTGTTAGAATAACATGCGGCTCTCATGAACATGCCGCTTTTTAAAAGCATTATGTATGGAAGAAAAAAAAATGGCCTGCCTGTATTTTATTTTTGTGCTTGTATTGATGTGAATGAGCTCTTGATCGAAGAGCTTCCTTGCGTATAAATCTAGAAGAAGTGGGTCGGCGTTTTTCACGCTTGGAAAACTCAAAATATTGAAAGTAAATCATTTGCTGTAGAAGAAACCGAAAGGTCAATTTGTGTTGTTAGAATTCAGATAGTGTTACTTAAAATAATATATATTTTTATACCGAGGGATTTTCATAAATTGCACGTTTATTTTGACACGCGACTTGAATTTTATTTATTTATTTTTTTTTTGCTGGAGACACCGATAACGAGTGATTAAAGCACAAACTTTATACTGAGGGAGGAAATTGTGTGACAAAATCGTATTTTCTCTTAGATTTTTTATTTCTCCTGTTTATTTCAGATACTATGATGGGACACTTAAGGTCTGCAAGGTGAGTCATTTTATAGCTAACCAATATGTCCAATATGGCCGTACTGAAGAAATTGATTTCATTGACTCGTTTCAATAGAAATAAAACATTTTCACATGCCTTTTATTTCTTTATTGTGCGAAATACATGCTATACTCGCTTCTATCGCTAAACGGTACGATCGACATTCTGAAGTTTTTATAATTCGCAGCTCCTAATTAAGCACAACTTGAAATCAAAATCTAAATTTCGGAGGGAACGAAGGGTTTTTCGTGGGTGCCGTTTGACACGTTCAGCGGTTGTGGTTTGTCTTGTTAGATCTTCTAGAAACGTCTTTTACGTATCTGCTACACAGCGATCGTGTTTGATTCTCAGCGTGTGGTACAAGCGATTCCTTTCTCGCGGTAAGAAAAAACCAAATCGTTTCCCCTTCGGCCCATTCAAAGCGATGGAGATGTTTTAATTTCCTTTCTTTCAAATTACAACAAATTGAAGACAGAAATATATAGTTATACATTGGCAATAAAATTGGCAAAACGAGTTTAAATGCTCGCCTGTGTTTATTCTGTACGGCTGTTCTTATATTTTTTGCCCGTTAGGCAAGATTAGAGATTATCTGCCTCAATGAATGTTTATCCAAACAAAATTATTTTTCTTCTTTCAAACTCTTCTTGTGATAGTTGTTGGTGGCCGTAATTATGCAAAAATCTTCACTTCGAAATTTCTGGAGCTTAGATTTAAATTGAGGGTATTTAAATTTCTCACTGATCCAATAGTGTCATTAAGTTATTTTCAAATAAAAAATTGTTCCTGTGGTGAGATCTACAATTAATACTCGTTTAACCCTGCCCCAAAATTATTACAAAATTATTTACAAAATTATTGCCTTGATTTAACCAAGTCAATTTTTAATTATATCATGTACTCTAAGAGAAAAAAAACACAGATAAAATACAGTTAAAATGGCTAAATCATCACAGGCCGTGAACACGCCTTGCTGAAAATTTCGCTGATTATTATCAGGATTAGTGTAATGTTCTGTTGCATTGCTGAGTAATCTCAAGTCGTTCGAGAAGGATCTATCGATAGACATCGCAGTTAGACCGCAAAACCTCAAAGTGTAGGCTATTGTCTTGCTCTCTTTGAGTTGTCAATTAGCACTTGTGTGTGGACAGTTAGTCGCCTTCAAAGCACTTAAGCAGCTATGGAGCGAATAAATTTGTTAACGATGTGTAGCAGGTTCAGTAAATTTAATAATAAAAAATCGAGAGCTTAGGAACGAAAACTCTCGTATTCCTCAAACTCTATACGGCTTTTTAACATGCGTTATTTAACTTTGACAATCTAATGGTCTATTTCCGTTGTACGTATCTGTCTTGTATTGTGGCTTTTCCAAGACTGCACAGGTCGAAGTAAAAGTTTGATGACATTTGCTGTTCATTACTGTGTTGTATAGGGACGATATTGTTTACAAATATTTTTTTTTTAAATGTTAAACGAAAGAATTTTTTGTTTTACCAGCCATTAACACTCTGGCTGGAACATTAATAGGCGATGTCACTGATATCTTTTTTTATAACTGAAATACTTCGAGAACAAAACTGGCACAACGCTTTCAGGCGAACTTCTCTTCAAGAAGCATGCGAGAAGAAACCCACGAGGTCACTATCCAGCACACGCGGGGATACACGCTCTTCTTGGAACACGTGCGAGAAAAATACGAATGCGCCCTATTCAAAGCGTGCGAGAAGAAAGACACCTGGCCACTTTACAGCGCATTCTTTACGCCTGGATACACGTTCTTCTCGGAACAAGTGCTATGAAAATATGCATGCGCACTGTTCAATTCTTACAAGTAGCCAAGCGTATACTTAATTCTGAACTTTCTAGCACTGTCAATTGTTTTTAAGCACAGCTCAACGGAAAGGCTGCATATGAAATAAAAATTAATTCAAGCGGGTAGCCAAGAACCCGTCTCCTGCATCGCCAATGTTGCATGGTTAGCAGGGGACGCTTAATCGAAGACAGTAGTCCACGTGGTTCCCCGGTGTTATAGTCTGGCCTTGTCTCACGGGTTGGTGCTTTTCATACGGTAATCTTCGTTGCATCTTTTCCCCTGGGACAGAATTGTTCAAGAAAATTTTCTATAACTATGACATGACTAAATGAAGCTTACGAAGAAAATTGCGAATGACTTGTGTTTGCGTTCACTCACATTTGTATTTTCCCTGTGTTGTGTTTTGCAGTTCACAACTTCACTTAATAAATCTCAATGTTAGCTATAAAATCGTTTCGTAAATTACGAACTAATTTACCTCAGGCGATTTTCGACCAAAGCCATATAAAGGCCATTTTTTTTTCTCCGATAAATTCCACCAAGAAAACTAAAGAACAGCACGTTATCGTGGAAATACTGTTCAGTATTCAGCTGTTGTTGAATCGAAACCTTTGGCCTCTGAGGTTTCGACTAGAAAGTTCTGAAACCTCATAACATGATTTACGGTTGCGCTTCAGGAAATTTAGTTAACTGAAGGCTTGATGTTTTTTGAGGAGTGAGTGAGATATGTCTCGTCAAATTTCGCAAATTGTACCAACATCTCAGGAGGCATTTCAGGGGTTTGTATAATTTTAACCTTTCTTTGGGCCAAGAACTTTCAAAAGCTAGATATTTTCGTTTTCAGTAATAAAGAATGGACGCTCTAACTTGCATTCCAGTTAAGCCGGTTGTTCCGAACTCATGACAACGAGGCGTGGTTACCCTGTCACGAAGCGTGTCACCCTTTTAGTCGGGTCACGGAGGTTAAGTTTGTTATCCATTTTATCATTGTTTATGAATTTACAATTCCAATCCTTAATTGACCCGTAGGCGAAAACACAAAGAATACTAGATACAATGATACTTCTCTCCGACGTCCACCTTCTAGAAGTTGTTTTGTTTGGGGAAAAAAAAAACTCAGTGGTGCGTTTTGGGTTATTCGGTAATAATTATCCCATCATGTTAGCGCTCTTGTTTGGCTCATAAAACATTAAGGTTTTTGTGTCGCCAGGTACCTTGTTATCTTTATTCAAATTGTTCGTCGCTAATTAATGTACAAGAGCAAAGGCCTTCATAAATTTTCTAATCAGGTAAAGAGTTCCAATAATGTCTAGCGACGTCTTTTGCAAACGAAAACTTCTGCTACGCGATTCTCTCGGACAATTGGCGCGCAGTCAATTGCGCAGTGGTAGCCTTAAAATTACACCAGAGGCAGCTAAGAATATCAGGACTGTTTATCTTTGTAATTGCCTTGAAATGCGATCGTAAACTCAAATCAGTGGTAGATCACGCGATGTCTGGTCGGATCATAACAAAACATTTCAATAACGTGATTCCAGCCTCATGTTAAGTGGAAAATATCTTCTTCAAAACTCACTGTGTTATCGTTTCCTCATTCAGATAGGTTTGAAGGGAAAAAAGCAGCTAAATACTACAACCCGACTGTTGCATTTGAAGGCCTGTTTCTTAATTCCGTGGATGTTAAACGGCAAAAAAGAATTTTTTTTTTTTTTGTTTGGAGGTAGAATGTTATGAACAATTTTTACTTTTCTGGGGAAACAATTTAAATTTGCGTGCGAAGAACTCGTTTTATTTCAATAGATGGCAAATACTTCCACCCAACGCAACAATTCAAGAGAGAGTTTCGTTGTCATTGTAATTTTCTCTTTGATCCGGCTAATTTTGTTCGTTTGTGTAAACAACCAGTTTTAGACCCTAATCGGGTTTAATGTAAAAATATTATAATCAAGACTTTTTCAGCCTAATGAAATGACCGAATTTATGTTTTAAGTATTTTCCGTTGACAATTTATGAAGTAGTTTTAAGAGCATGATTTCGTTATCGTATGTTCCGCTTTTTTTTAAAACTCCCGTTAAAAAGTCCACTTAAAAACATACTGGAATGAACATGCCATCTTTGGGAAGGTTCTAAGCAACTCGCTGCCTAGAAGCCAAAACCCCGTTTGAAGAATTCATTTTTCTCTTTCTATTCGTTCTAGAAACTTCTGTTTCGCATTTTGATCGTTTGTTGAAACATAAGACTTGTTTGATTTCTTATGCAAACAACTTGGAAGACACACGTCGAATAAGAGATAACATATTCAGTGAACCTTAATTTCGCGGGTCGTTGTTTTGGCTTAGAACATTCTGGAACAAGTTCTCAACCGGCTGAGTTGAAACCTGGTAAACAAGAGGGATTTCGCTTCGATTTGACTGCTCGCCCCTATTTTCTTTAAGGGAAAGAGCTCCGGTCTTTGGCGGGCGCGTCAAAGTTTCTTTAGATTTCACCGGCGAGTCCGCGACACTGTTGTTAATTTGAGGACGCGTCAAATGTTACGCAAGGCATTATAACCCCGCAGCAATTTGCAGGTACAGTGTCTACAAAAGAAATATTGTCGCGTCATCGAAGTCAAACGTGATTTCGTCGCGTTCATTCGTGCCAAAAACTAGTGGCATCGCTATTCAACAGACGTGCAGAAAACGTAACTTATACAATTTGAGAAAGCTGTACAGGTATCCCATGTATGGACGTGTCTGCGAGTAATTTTAGTAGCAGTGTAAATTTTTCCCTTTCGATGGTCCTGTGCGGGCCTCGACTCGTGTTACCGGCGTGATCAAGGAAGGAGCCGTAACGCTACACATTTTCCCGACGGAAGCATTCGGAGCCGTTGGTTGCCTCTGGGGACCCCACCAGCATGGCTGACAAAAAGCCGGATCATTTTGAGGAGCTTAAGAAGAGGTTTGCTTTCATTTCTTTACTTTCGATTCGTTTCGTGATGCTCGGCGTGAACAATTTTCATTTCAAATTGCGCCTATTAATGGCCCTCCTGATTCTTCGTCGTTGCCCAAAGTGCTGACAATGGTTTTCTTAGATTTACATTTGGAAAGAATTTTGGTAAATAAACGCCTCCGCGAAAAAGGATCGAAAAGGCACTGAAGCGATTTTTGGGTTTTTAGTTTTGTTGACAGTCTTTGACTGGTTGTCTTTGGAGAAATCAGATTCCCTTTTGTGAGTCTGAATACATATTAGCGGCGATTCTTCAGTTTTCAGTGTTGCCTTAGCATTTTGATGTTCCTCGTCGCTTAATTTTAACAACACGAAGCACATGGTAGGGAGGTTTCTTGGTCAATGATCAAAAACCCGCCGAACAAAGCGGGATATTTAGGTGATACCTCGATTGTTGAGGACTGGGTTCGTCCGGATTGTTTTCACAATAAAGCAACGCGTCGAGAATATTTATCTACGATCTTAACCCAAATTTTAATTTATATTTTTTGTTTGAAAATTTTATCATTTGGTCAAGTAAATTGTAGTTAAACATGTAACGTAGGCTACTGTGGGTTGTACATTGTCTTCAATACTTGTATGACCTGTATTTTTGACAAAGGTTAGGACTGTAGATTTGGTAGCTTAGAGTTTCGCCAACTCTGCAGTATATTGCATTTGCCTTCAAATTTGTAACAAGCCTCATGGAGCTTAATCGAGAAACTTTTCTGTCTTTTTCTGTCTTTTTTTTTCTTATGACAAACGCAGTCATCATGTTATAAATTTACTTTGATTGTAAGGTCGGAGGGCGCGCTCAAAACAAAACAATATGCGAGTTCGCAAATTTTGTTTTAGGCTCTGTCTTGTTATCATGATATTTTTTTTTATAGCACGTTTCTTGAATTTTCGATTATATTTGGTTCTGTACTGGAAAATCATTATAACGCACAGAAATAGCCGAGCACGCTCCCACCCCACCCACTGTTTTTTCATAGCTTAGCACAATGCAAAATTGCTCAACGTGTTGTTTAGTCTACGTGTTTTGTGCTTTCATTCTCTTTCGTTTTCTTTCGTTACTGCTACTACTGCCACTTCTCATTGATAACTACTGTTGCGAAATAGTAAATTGACGGCGATACGTAGCTGAACAAAGTGCGTGTCTGTTTAAATTGTCTTTTTCCATTCTCTCTTGGGTTTCTGTGGTTTCAATTCTGTAACGGAGAAACAAACCACGGGAGGTTGAGTACAATGTAGATTTATTTGAAAAGCGCCACTCTATTTTAGGAGCTTGTAAGGTTCCTGGCTGAGCTATTGATTGCGTAGACTCTGTCTGCTTTAAAATTAGCCAGCTACCGCTTTCCTCCTGTCTGACCTCAAATCTTTTTCCGCTT
>OMLO01000866.1_pt1 | contig 21763 bp, 6 predicted proteins | sample 1674811 | NCBI WGS metagenome assembly OMLO01 (sample SAMN06265003, study PRJEB25207) | coral metagenome | isolation source: Coral host | place: Mexico:La Bocana,Puerto Morelos, Mexico | collected 2008-11-13 | reverse complement strand
TAATAATTTCAAATATTGCCATCATTTTCACAAACCTTAACCCTTAAAGAGGCATTTGAAACTGCCGCACAGCTAAATGAAGAGGTCAAATGAACAGAATTCAATGAAGCGTTTTGCAAAAAATTCAAACTTCCACTCGATAGATTTTTTCATTTTTTCGCAAAACATAGAAAATTACCTATCGAAAGAAAAATAGGGGTGACAGAATGTCCAAGATTGTTAACTCCATTTGCCCTTTTATTGTTCAATTTACTATTTAGTGCGTGCACTCAATGCATGACGTGGTGTGAATTTTGTGCGCAGTAGGGATGCGCAGAAACAATTAGCGCAAATGTCCTCAAAGCTAAAATTAAGGGTGTTTTAGCTCATCATATTGGTGAAATTGTAACCTACTGTGCCGCAAAATTGACCACAACATACTTTGTAATGACCAAGTTTGGTTTTAATCAAGATAGAGTGGTTATAATGATCCATCAAAATCTACATCTTGAAAAGTGATGGAAACTGTTTAAGGTCCCAAAGTCAGAAAAGTTAAGGTTTCAAACATTAGCTCGCCATTTAAAAACTAACATTAGAAACATCAGCCTATGAAATTCACTAAGGTGGTTAAAAAATCAATATACCGGTAATTTACCAAATTAATGTTTCAAGGCAACTTGGCCTTTTCCAATAATTCAGATTTGTATGGGAGTACTAACAATTTACACGCAGTCTAAGAGCAAGTGATTTTTATGTCACCTTGTCACAACAGATTACATCAGTATGGTATTTGTATCCACCAAATTTAACACTGTTTATACAAATGTAGATACATGTAACAAACATGGAATTTACCTTTCACACTGGCTGTTCTTGGGCATTTATACAGGATGGCAAGTTCCCCAAAGACTCTGCCAGGCCCCATTTGTCCAAGCACAGCTCCTTCCTTCATCACCTTGACTTTACCCTCTGGCAATATAAATTAAGAAAGTCAATCTCATTGACACATTAAGGATAGACAATTACTTTACGGAATGAACAGTTATATCACGGAACATGCTGAGTTCTCTGAACTAGAATACTTTACTCATGCAAGAATCCCATTAGGCAGACTTATTTCAACAACAAAAAGGTAAAGCAGTTCACTTATTTAGTTTTGACTATGCAGCAGATCCATTCATTTGTCAGTGAGCTTCTCTCTACTACACATTAACCAATGCTTACAATACATTACATTAAAGACTTTGAAAAAGACTGAATTCATTAAAGGCCACTTCAGTTCTCACAAGAAACAAAAACAACATAAGCAGAACAAAATAATTACATACCTTCCAGCACAAAAAGGTCTGATCCTGACTCTCCCTCCTTGATGAGGAATTCATCTTTTTTCCACTTCTTCTCACACATGCACTCAACAACTTCTCGGATTTGTGATGACTCCAACTTCTTGAGAAAATCATTGTCCAAAATTGCATCTTTGATAAGTTCTTTAGATCTAAATAACATCCAGAGCAGAAACAAGATATCACTACTGCACTGACTTTGCATACAGTTGACCTCTAGAGCAATAAAACTCTTACAAAATGACATTCAGCAATGTCGTGGAAATGCACTGTTTGTACTTTTCTCCCAAAGATGCTGATTCTAGTATTGAATTGCTGGACTGAGCCCTACATAGACTTTGAATGGTCTCAGGCCAGAATACATAACAATATGTCTAGAATATACATGTACACAGAGCAATAATTGGTCGAATGTCATGTTTTAAGAACACCACCAAAAAATTGTAACAAGTTCATTTTGAAAGTGTTCCACAAGTTAGACCTTACAAAACAGGCATCAGAGTAAAATCATTTTACAAGATAGCCTCAAAAATTAATCTGTGTTGGTTCTATTGTTAGTTACAATCAGAACTGTGTTACACCACTACGTTTTCACAATGTGTCTGCAGCCATTACCATTAACAAGTAAAAATACTGTTATTTTTCAGAAGTACACTGAGTATTTTAACAGCCGAATCCCAGAATTGGGCAATACCATTTTGTGACAGTATGGCTCCTAAACTTCCTTCCAAACCTCTCACAAAATCTATTTTTATAAAAAAATAAAGTGTCTTAAAATTCCAAACTTATCATCTTGCTCATAAGGCACCATTTAACCAACTCATTAATCACAGGGTCACAATTTAACCCAGCAAGACAGTTAAGCAAAAGTGGTGTTTAACCATTTCAACCTTCTGGCCCTATAAAGTAATATCAAATTCACACCCACCATTTTCATACTGTAGTTCTTTAAACAAATACTGAAAAGCCTTGGTTTGCTATACAGATGAAAAAAACACTGCTAGCTAATGACTATGCTAATTTCATGATAAAATGAAAAGTCAGTGAATAATGTTATTTTAAAAAAATCCTTTTGATTATTTATAAAGTCATTAAAGAACCTAAGAAAGAAATCATGCTTGTAATAAAGATGAAATTCTTAGTAAGTAAAATCTGGTAAAGTGTACACAGCACTTGTGTATTATCTCATACATGTATAAATGCATCGTAATTTATGTAATGAGCCATTTCAGAGCTTTCTTGGGAAGGAATAGCCTTTGAACCTACAGTGTTGCTTTTCAAGCTTATGTCCTGGTACTACACTGAATATAAAACATGTTTTAAAATGCTCTCTGTACATAAAACATTCTTTTATGTTCTCTGCACATGCAGACCTTGTTCCATGTTTTGTCTTTGTTGTTACGCAAGTACTGCTCTGTATATATGCTTCATACTTGTAACAACACCATTGGCAATTAAGATGTTTTGAACTAAAAGAACAAATGAGCACAGCATGTTTGAGAAAAAAACTGACTTCACAGTTGGGCATTATTTTGAATAAAAACTTAACTTTTGTTCACCAAGAATGTGTACTATTTAAATATATAACAGGTGCAGTACACAAGCCACTAAACTTTCCTTACAGCCAAAGCGAAAATTTTCTTTACAGATGAGCCGATTATCCAATCCATTCAAGTATATGGCCCTTGCCATGGTATAATTTGCTTTATACACCAGGTAATTCGAACACCAATAATTTTCCTAGCGCAAGAAATTGAAAACTACACCACAAAATTAATTTCTCAGTGTTGTAATAACACACGAGTTACATGAATGAGAACGCGATCATATTTATATTAGGAAAACTTAAAATTGGAATCGCAACACGCTTGAATGACAGATTAAAAATTTCAGAAGCGATCGAACGCCTGACATGTGGAATGATGTGAACATTATTATTACATACACATAAATGCTCCGATACAAAACGAAAATGTCATTAAAACAGTGAACTTCATTAACTCATGTTCGGATTGTGTTAGCCACTAGCAATTTAGAAATCCGAGGAACAACATCGACGACTTCAAAATGTTTACACAGCAACAGAGAAACTAAAGCTAATATGGAATTGGTATTTTCGCAAACCACTGCTGTCTTTTTCTCTGCTGTAAATTTCGCCCAGAGTGAATTTTTCAACATTTAGAATGCATTTTATTTTTGTTCTCTCCGAGTATCTAAATTCCACGGCAGTCTCCGAACTCACATTTCTATATTCAAAATTCAGTTAGCTTAAATTTAACATATTTCAACCATTATATGTAAATATCGTTCTGTAAGCAAACCCCTACAAAGAGAGTCAATTTTTACAATATATTCGCCAACTGAGCTTACACAACAATTCCCTTCAACCGTCAAATGTCTTTAGTTCGCCCAAAACACAGAAATAAACAAAGTCAAGCGCTATTTATTTCAAATCACCAAACAAACAGAAGTCTTCATAACCAGGCTTGGTACACTCGTTTGATACAGACCTATCAAGCTGCAAGCAATATAACCAGACCCCGGAAATATTCAGTTAAAGGCTTGTTTCTTAACGCCACCTTTATTTATTAGGGGAACGTGCTTCGGTTGTACCAAAAATATTTGATCGATATCACGATAAAATAAAAGCATGAAAAACCTCCATTGTTGTTAAAACCAAAGAACATCGAACACAAAATATCATGGCTTTACAAAAATAAAATTAAAGTGGTAATTATCGGCACTTTCATTCACGACCCAAACTTCAGAGCGCCGGGAGAGAGAGGAACGATGATTTACGGCTCGTGGTCGCTTGCCTAAGAGCAAGCGGATAGCTGTGACCATGTCAATATCAGAGAATACTCGCTACTCGAAAAGTCATGAAGCACAATTAAGATAAATAAGTATGCTTTTCAACGCGTATTTTAACATGTTAGAATTTGAGTAAACGTGACTTCGAAACATGATAAATCGTCCTAAAATGTTCTATCGCAAGGAACAGTGTTATAAAAGACTACTGAATGTTGCAATTTGCTAGATATCAGAACTCAACCAAGCGTGATTCGACGCGACATTGTGTATCTTTGACTCTCGCCGAATGTGGTTTGTTGTCGATTTGAAGTGTACAATAAAAACAACAAAGAAAAGATCAGCACCGAACTAAACTTTCACCAAATGAAACATACACGGGGCACGACAAAATTCAAATAGCACAAATATCGACGTTGTGTGTGTGGGCATTCGACGAACCGACGATCACCAAGTTTGCCTGAATGTGTCAGATATCAAGCAGCAAAGAACATACCGGTACCGCCATGCACACACGATCGGTCTGTATTCAGCGACAACCAACCGAGATCTAACCTAGAGGACCGCCTAAAACGACGAAGAACCAACGAACGCAAGATAGTGTCACTGGTACATTCGATTACCCCTTCTGTGAGGCGCAATTTTCTTTATATTAGTGTTAAGTTTCAGCCATATATTCTAAGTTCGATTTCTGCAGCTATTTTTGCGTCGGCGTCCTCGATGGTTTTACGATGACCGCAAATATTGACAACACAGAGCGGAAAAAGAAGTCGCAATCATCTGTTGTCGCCTGCATTTCGCGATAAAAAGCTTACACTAACCTTACGATGACTCCAAAAGATCACAAAGCTACAGGCGGGTGTGCTGATCAATACTGCTTGCAGACATGCAAGATTACCAAACTACATGTACTACTGATAGAGCTCTCATATACTTAAGATAGCAGCAATGCAAAAATATTAAACAATCCTTGCCTGGAACTTTTGCTGTGTCTCTTGAGAGGCTTGGAGGCATCGGTGACTGCCTTGTAGCTCTGCGGCTCAGCCGAAATTCCTTGACGTTGATTTCTAGTCGGCCGAGTTGCTACGGACGGTTGCAGCACCGAGCGATATTTATCTAACTCGCTCTCCATTCGACGGATTATCTCGTTCCTCCTTTTCAATTCCTGCTCCAGGCCCAGGATTCGGCAATCTTTCATTTTCACCTCGGAGTTCTTTTCCTGCAGAGCATGCTGCAACTCTCTTAGACTGCCCATTTCGACTGTGGTTGCTGCAGTACCCCGCCGAAAACACAAACACCCTGCCTTCTTCTTACTAGCGGCTCGGCCGCAATGCATCACTCGCGCTCTCGAGCCCCCAAAGGAATACTGGGATTACATAAGCGCTGGCGGCCTTCCTGAAAATGCTCTGGGCTGAAATAAATTAAATGAAAATCGCCGGGTGTCTTGGAGTTACCGAGTTGAGCGCAAATCCGAGACGAGTATGTTAACGCCACCCTTCCTCCTTGTAAATGCGTAAATACTGTTCTGTAAACCATTCGTAAAGGCTTTATCACGGACGTGGTTATAAGTAATTTGTATGTTAATTAATAATTGACAGTGAGCGGATGTTCCTGCCTCGTCGCCGAGGCGAAATCGTGTAAGAGCACCAAGCTGACAAGCAGACAAAGCTAATTGAAATGTAAAAGTACTTCTGGACCAATCAAACAAAGATGAAAATGATTGGCCATATGATTTTCTGACTGCAACTATTGCTTGTTTACACTAGACATTATGAATAGTTTAGGGCGGACAAGGGTTCACTTCACTCCATTTGGCATCCACTTATTAATGAACCGGAATTTGAAAGACGTGATCTGTGGATGCCTCTTTCACTAGCATCATTTACACCTTGCTTACGACAAAATCTTTTTAATCCTTACAAACAGAGGGTGTGATGAAGGCCCTAACTCCACAAACGTCATGTGTAAAGAAGTAAAAAAAAAAAACCGTCCAGCCCTCACGAAAATTCCGTCCATTTGCATGGTTACACAGCTGCTCCCCTGGTCTTACTTTTAGCGTCAAGAGTGCAATAAATAGAATACTGTAGTTGAGAAACAGACGTGTCCTGTTTTGAAATCATTTAAAGCAAAAAATTATATCTGCGCTTTTAAAAGGTGCTATCGGCAATGCATTTAGTGTATGTTGCACAAAACAATTGGTTCTTTTGTTGTCATAATCTATTTCTTTTTGTACACCATTAGGTGACCATTATTTAGCCCTTAGTTCCAGCGTGTTTGCATAATTTTCTTTGGGGCACCACTAGTTAAAAGGTACCGGATCTTAATCGTGGAAATATCAATCTTGACTCATGCGTCACGTTAAAAAAGTTATCTGGCGGTGATTCTTTTGGAAAAATTAATGATTGAATAGCCCTTCCTTTTGTCTCTAATCACAAGGTATTTGGAGTGTTTTTTAAAATAAAATACTTAAGGCATTAACACTGTTTACATTTCCTGTCAGGGCACATTTATTTTATTGGCTGAATTTGCATATTGTGATTGAAAAGAAAAGAACTTGACAATGCCATACTTTGCAGAACTGCATTATGGCACTACAGGTGGCAGTTCTAACTCAACAGTAATATTCTAATTTGACTTATTTTGACATCATTTCCCCAGCATTTCGTTCTTTACGCCTGGTCCGGATTGAAAAAATGATTTGCCAAATCAATAATGAAGAAACAATGGTGATAAACATTTTTGACAGTGCTTGTTAGTCCGGCAAATCAACTGACATGCCGCATTGTGACGAAAAAGTCTGAACAACAATGATTCAGTGAACGAGCAGCGTATCCTGGTTTTCCTCATTCTGTGTACATACTTTCGTACTTTAAATATTCATCAATTTTATTCTGGTCTGATTTGGTGATAACACCAAAATTACTAAAGTAAATTTGTTATTTGTGACTCCAGTAGACAAAACTAGCTGGTGGTGACGGTGCAACCGGTGATAAACAGTCATATTCACTATCAGCACATTTTAGACTCGATGAAACAGAGTATTACGTCAATACTGAGGGACATGAGCGATAACTGCCTGTCAAAGATCGACCTTTGGCAGACTTGTCAATTGTCTCTACAGTGTTTAGGTTTCCGCTGACTGTGCTTCAAGGTCGACTGACAGATTCAGAAAATTCATTTAATTATGATGGAGTTTTTTCATACCGCAATAAACATCTGACAAACTTCAAGAAGCCATTAAAGTCATTAAGTCATTTCAGACAGTAGTATTGATAAAAATATATGCTATGTCAGTAGTAAAGTTGAAGAACTGTGTTAAATTACAGTGAACTTTAAATATATTTCCGTGAATTTCAGGGAAAGCTAGCTCTTAGTTTAGAAACCAGATTACGCCAGCACCAGCCAGGGAACTTAGTTAACAGGGTCCTCCTCTTACAGGAAATATTGAGGTGAATGACAATAACGGTCAAGAGAGAACTGCAGATGAAATCTACTTTAGACTGAAATTAATTTAATTGCACCCAGTATGAAATCAGGATGGCACAACGGCCTGTTAAATACTTACAAGTGAATAGCCGAATGTAGCAAAATGCTAGAGAGTTCTAGTCGTTCTTTCGGACGATTACCATATTTCTCAATCTAAAAAAGACTAATTTCGATAGTTAGTGCAGGTTTGTTAAGCTATGCTCAGGGATGCTGGCAATTAAAGAGTGCAAGACTCAAAAGGTTTTACTCTCATTAATAGCCTGGACCACTGGGTTCCTTTCTAACATCCGGCTCCTTACAATAACTTATTTTTTGTACGTTTTTATATATGTTATTCCTAAATTTGGTCTGGTATAATATCATAGAACGGTATAACCGTGACGTCATAGTTCACGATATTCAATATTTTCTTGTCACAGGTCTGCTTTACGATGTATTTACCATTTTTTACGAAAATATTTATCAATCTTAGAAATTAAATAAACGGTGTCCCCGAAGTAAAAACTAAATGCAATTGTACCTTTAAAAAACATTTTTCAAATAAGATAAAACGAGAAATTGACTGTCACTTACCACTCAAATTTCGGTCCAGCGATGATAAAGACAACACTGTGCAAAAAAACAAACCGTTGACAGAAGCACGTACGACGGATGGAAACGAAAAAAAATGGTCCCACGTTGTTTTGTTTTCGGAAGTTACAACATAAAATTAGAAACAATATGGCAATACCGACGCACGGAATCAGGGAGTGCCAATAGTCCTGACTTTCGTTTTTAATAAATCCACATTTTTTTCTCTTAATCCGGCAATAAAGAGTCAAGAATTGATGCAGACCTTGGATTGGTTTAAGGCAAGAAAGCAGGTGAACATGGTTCCTTTTTGTCTCATTTTAAACTTTCTCTAATCGCGTTGGGTTTTATTGTATTTCAATTTCCGTGACAGGATTTGAGCAGATATACAAACAGACTGAAAATAAAATTTTATCTCGGCTATATAGAAAGGCGTGGCGCGAACACTTTTTTTAGCCCTCAGGGTGAATTTTCCTGATCAAAATTCTTTCAAAGCAAACTACGGAATAAGCTTCGAGCAGGTTAGGAAGATTTTGTATGTTGATCAATTCTGAAGCTAAGTGCCCCAGGTCAAATACGGCAGCCAAGGAGTCTTTCAAAATTGCACTTATAAAAGATGCATGGTAATCGGCATGTAGTCTGAATAAGACGATAAATGTTAAGACTAAACATGTTTTCAAACATGACCACAACAGGTACAGATAAAGATCGAGGCACTATTCATTATTCTTAGCCGATTATCCTGAAGTATTCATTACATTTGATGATGTTCGAGTCAGTGTTTACCATTTCATTCCTGAGAACATGTAGCCTGCATTATTTCTGGGTTTAAACAATCTTATATCAGTATTTCAATTTTTCAACATATATACCTTGTGCTCTACAAACACCCAAGGCTATACGGCACCCACAAGGTCGAAGAGCAGGCTGCGACTCGAATATTACGAACTGATAACATTTCACTGATAAAAACATGTCTAGATAGATTACAGTAGTCAGTGTGGGCAATAAGAGTCACACGGGTACTAGCAGTTAAGAAAAAGTAATTTTAACTACAAATCAACCTTTATACACCTCCGGACTTACGCCCACAGGTTAGTTATGAATTTTGTCAGTTGGTTGCACTGAAACGTTATTCGGCTCACTTCTACATTATCCGCACCTTTCCTGAAACGTGTCTTGAACATTAAACCCTTTGGTTGAATATACACTTGCTAAATTGCTTTAAAAAGTTGTCGAATATATTCACATATGGCCTGACCTTACATCAGTTTGTACTGCCTCCTACGCAGACGTGACGTCCTTTGGGTTCGTCATATTTTCGTGAGGGGACAAAAGATCACGTGAGGAGTAGCTATCAAAAGGAATATCCGATAAACAAGCCCCAATTGTCTGCTGTTGAAACTCTCAAGTTATAAATATACGTTTTGAGGGACCGTAGTTTTAGTCCTGAAAATGTTTTCCCAACACTTCTTGAATTCAGTATTGAGTATAGTGACTTCTCACCCACACATACCACACAAATATAGTTATATTGTGCATGTTTTTCAAGAGTACTTATGCTCAGTTTAAAAACGTCCTGAATACGTGTCGTGGACCCGAACGAACCGTGCACCCACGTACGATTGGCATAAGTCGTCGCAGTTGAGTGTGTCAGCTCATTAGTTAGTTGAACTTCACATAACAGCCTTTAAAGTAATACCTCAATTTCTGGAAGGTGTGAAAGCGGATACCTACCTTCGAAAGAGATCATCCGTCTTGGTTTGAAACAAGCGACGATTTAAAAATTAATAACAAAATTTCAACGTGTGGTTTGCATATTTGCATATTTTTTATTTCTATTTTTGGAAGGTACCCTTCAGTTATTGCGGTTTACAGAAACGTGACCGTTACAACTTTCCTATTACACAACTTCCTCACGGTCGCGTAATTGCCCGCCCTGCTTCATGATCAAATTTGGGAGTCAGTCAGTAAAACGCGCAAAATAGCGTTTTTTGTTTTGTAGAAAGTTGAGTGTTTTTTACCGACATCAGAGACATGCAAGTCATTTCTGATTAATGGCCCATTCCAGCTGTCACGAAAGTGCTTTGTTAACATTCCAAAATAATGAAAGCTGTTTGAAAAATAACTTAATGTGTAAAAGGACAAACTTTGAAAAAGAGGCTTTCCAACAACGTTTTCAAACGCATCACAAGAAGCCAAAATAAGGGAAAGCAGGAGCCCACTGATAGCTCCTGGGGAAAGTTATTTAAGAGTCATCCAATTAAAAGAGTACTTAAGGAATCAAGTTATAACACTCAGTTATCTTAGTTATTGAGCATGGCAACTTTTCTTGGAGTTATGATTCGATGTTTCAAATGCAATCATTTTACACTTAGGTTATGTTTCAGACATTTTTGGGATATTCTACCAAAGGAAAGTTTCAAACTGAGTTCACAAAGCCGCGCTAGATTCATTCTTCCGCGCGCTAGCCTCACAGACTGTTTTTGTATTATTTCCTATTATTTACAGTCTCGTTTTCATCACGTGCATTCTAGCTTTTGTTTTTGTATTCTGTTTCCTTGTTGAGTCTGTCTGATATCTGCGATATCAAGACACTGACTTGATATGGTGATATTTATGGCTAAATTTGAGTAAGGTGAATGCCTAATCGTATGTTTTCGGTACGCTTCGCCGCGGCAACAGGTTCGATTTGTCTCCTTATGAGTATTTCTATTTTAATCGTCTGCATTTCGCCAAATCAAAATACGAACCATGGCTCGATGCCGCCAAAGCGCACCGCAAATTTGCGATTACGTATAATAACTTATGCAAGGAAATTAAAACCGAAAATTAAGTGCATAAAAACTGCATGGCAAAGTCTGCATACGAGCCAAGGGGCCCATCAGGTCGGAGCTTATCTCCGGATTCTGTAGCATGAAGGGACTAGGAGTATTTCTACACGCCCCTGAATTGGGTCATTGTCCACTGCAGGGTTCTGACCCCCACCAATAAGTTCGCCGGTACCCATTTATACACCTGGGTGGTGAGATTTGGAGGTACTGTGAGAGTTCAGTCTCATCAGTTCCCAAGAACGCAACGCAATGTCCCTGCCCATAGTTCCCTGAGTTTCTGTGATGTTGGGAAAGGCAAAACATATTTCCTCGATGTACCCCTACTTACACCGCCTCTAACTCACCTGTCACTTTTGGTGTAGTGTTTTAAAAACTGTTGAAAGTTGACGTTCAGATTCTTTGCGGCGGGCTCTGCTGACACTCCTTGCGCACGCGCACGGGGAAGAGAAGGCGGAGGCATAACTGACATGAGTTTCTCCACCTTACTCTCCAGTCGTTCAATCTCACTTTTATTCTCTCGTATCGTCACGACTTTAGACATGGCATCCATGCGCAAAGTTTTGATTTCCTTGTGTAAAATTTCAACCTCCTGTCTTTCCATGTCCTCTCGTTCATTAATCAAATTCTCATACTCCTTGATAACGTCATCCTTTCTTCTCAGTTCATTCCGCAAAAACTCTATTTCCTTTTTTTGTATCTCCAGCTGTTTGTTTCGTTCCCGCAGAGCACTCTCGAGTAGTTTGAAGGAGCTCTTCAGCCATTCCAGATTCAAGGCCGCCGCTCGTCCTGTCATTTTAGGTTGTATTCAACAAACAAAACAAAATGTAAATGAAACCCGTGAATGGAGTGTACTACATATTTATACATGATATTTTCATACCTCCGGGACAGCAAGCTCGTGAAGTCTGTCACTAAATTGATTTAACTGAGTTCCTCTCTAAATGCGAAATCTCTTATGCATTACATAAAAGTAATCTTATTTTTAGATTTAAAATTCAGCATACTATGAAAGCGTCCATACCCTCAGTATACTAACGACCGTTTCCTAGTAAAAGTGTTAATATAAATTTTAAGCATACTGTTCTTCCAAGCTAATAAAGTCACGGCAGCCACATTGTAGCTTGTTACAGGCTCTCGGTCAGTGGGGACGATCGTCGGCGACCTCTCCTTTTTCTCTACCAGACCCCACTTTTTCGATCGTCCCTACTGATCGAGAGCGTGGAACAGGCTAGCCATGTGGGTGTCGCAACACAAGGAAACGACGGTCATGTTGGTGTCCCTAACTAATCGTGTAGGAATTATAATTCAACTATTTCCTTTTGTTAACACTTTCTTTTGTTGCATGGCTGCTGGCCACGTGCGTGAAAACGGTCTATTGCTCTTGCCTTGATAAAAATCGTTGACTTAATTCTTGTACAAGAAACCGGTCTGTGATAACGTCTAAACTGATTAGTTTATCGCAAAACACAAAAATCAGGAAACAAATTAACTTCAACAAATATCATTAGCCACAAAGAATTATTTTTTGTCTGTCAAACCAGAGTTAACAGAGGTCAAAATCGCCATTGACCAAGCGTGCTGTCAAGATGTCTGGATATTGGCCAAGTTCTTTGTTGCCTGTTTGTAGACCGAGACCCCAATTGAGGTCAATCATAAACCCGCAAAAACAAACGAGGCCTGCTCACAGACCTAGTCATGTAATAAAATTCCCGTTTGCTTTGCTTTTGTTTTACAATGTAACACGCTAAGCGATTGGTTTTAAAAAAAACTGGCGCCACTTTGTTATCCAATCAGAAATAAAATCATGTCAACAGTAATCGTGACTCGCTTGCAAACGTTTTCCCGCGCTTTGCTTCAGCTATATGTATTTGCTCGGAGTTTTGATTGGTTCACTCGAGTGCTTGTGCAATGTTTCTATTGGCCGGAATCATTATTTTGGTCTTGGTTTTACGACACTCAACTTTAAAAGAACTTCTCTAAATGCGTTTTACTATATCAGTGCGCTGCATCTAACCTAACCTACGATCAAGCGTTCTTGTTTTCCGTTCGCCGAAAAGAACGCCTGATCGCTGATTACACTGTGTTGATGTTTTCTATGAAATGTCACTTCATTAGAATACCAATACCAGAGCACGCGATAACATCGATACTACAACGCGCATTGCATGACTACAGCAGTGTTTTTTTAAGTCTACTTACGTTCACCTTCTCTGTCCCTTTCTTGTTTTGAACTGCTCATTGGTGGTGTCTCGGGCCGAGGCGCGTTGTTATTGTTTGTATCACTCCTGAAGAAAGGAGAGTTATTTCTGGAATTTCTAGCTACCAGCTTGAACACCGGCGAGCCCATGTGTTCCTGCATCTATTTGGTGGTCTACAAGAACAATCAGAGTGAGTCAATCCGAGTCAGTAATCTTGGATTTTTTATTGATTTACTTAATCAAGTATGCGATTATTTACACAGAGTGGCATAAACACATTATTTCGTACAGGTTCGTAACATTTTCATAATGACTGAAGGCGTTACAAAATTTCCCCAAGATGGAATGTTATTCCGCCCCAATAATTACTGAATTAAGGCGGGGGGAGGTACACCTGAAGGCCCTATTTTGGCTGGGTATTATGGTTTTAATGCAATTCTCTCGTTCAAGTTTCAAGCAATCAACAATCTCTATCTACGTAAAATAACATAAAAAACTGTATATCAGTATACAAAGAAAAACAAGTGTGGGGATTCACCTCGGAAATGCGTGGATTTTTTTTTTTTCAAGTTACAGAGTCGTTCAGTAGTTTAGGCTTACATAATTAAAAAAAAATGCTTTGCACTTTCTTTAAGTACTTCAGGATTGCAGGCAGTCCAAGCAAGTTACAGCACGATAAACTCAAGAGACAAAAACACTAAAAAAAGTGGAAGCTTGGCACCTTGTGTTTTGGCGAGGCAATGTACCCGGGTGAGTGTACAACATAGGCTACGAATAGAATGGCAGAGAGCTTTCAATATCTGACGGTTTTTTACCGACATTTTTATTCGAGTTACGTAACGACGACCATTGTGAACGTGTGACATTTATCTATTAAAAAAATAATCTATGTGAAAAAATACTTCGTTCTACTCTTATTAGCTTATTTATTCGATCCTAGGATATTTTTGTCACGTCGTAGACACTACTAATAATTGCCACATTGCGCAGCTGCTTACTTCGGAAATACACCAATATTACAAAATCCGTGTACGATCACGGACGGCTTTTTAACCCTGAAGATGGCTCATGTTGCAAAACGCTCAATTCCTCCTTTTTAACAAGCCCGTCAAGTGCACCTCATATGGGTGTATATAATTTTACAATCGTGACAACAGCAATGATATTTCTCAGCCCATACGAGGAAACTGAGTGCACGAATTTGAATTTGACTTTTTCTTGAAATACTGATATATTTTTTACTCTGGTTTTATATAATAACTCAAGTACACTCAGAATCCGCAAAATAAAGTTTCAAGAATGATCGGCAAAAATTGACTCATCTTGTCTGACAAAAACGCAAGCAATTTTGCAAGATTCGAACTAACCAGAAGACATCGAAACACGTACCAAGAGAAAATGATAAATATTTCATTTTGCAAAGGTTCGGCTTTTCCATTGCTAATTTACCTCAAAAACGTTTGGCGCATGGAATCGAAGATAACGATGACTTACCGCCCTTAGAGTAGTTTTCTTGCTTGCTTTCGTCTTTTGAGGTCATTCTTCATCGATCATGAAACTTAACCTTCGTCGTTAGCTACTGGGTTGAGCTCTTGAGAGGATTTGATCAGTATAGAAGAGGCTTACGGCTCAACTGTTCATTTAAGAGGTTCAATTATGCATTGAGAGAACATGAAACTGATAGGATGATAGCCGAAAATTGGGCAATAAGAATTGTCAAATTGCATGTTAAGTGCTAGACTTGCTGGCGCCAGTAAAGCTTCTAAAAATCGTATGTCTGAAGGAAAGGTTAAGTTTTATGACTTTTAAAAAAATCCCCCCAAAAAAACAACCATATGTATTGTGCATCAAAAATTATACTGAATCAAATTTCATGATTCTAAACAATACAGGTCTCCAGCATGGTACAAGCAAGCAGAAATTCTCAGCTGTTACCAAGCAAATCAATCCTTAGTTCACGATGTATGTTACCATTTGAATTGAGAAAATCTATTAGTGTCAAAATGTAGGTTGCTGTAATATTGATTCAAAAGGGCATCTAATTGAAAGGAAATGCTCAACGATAAGGAAACTACTGATTATTTGAAGAGGGTTTGAATAAGGGTGCTAGAATTTCAGTTGTTATCAGTTGAATTTTCCGTGATTTTTGAACTCTGAATAAGAAAAATAAATTAAAAAAAACACTTTTCAGCTATCGGTAAATATTGATGCGATCTCGCTGAGATCGCACCTGTCAGTTAAACAACGCGTCGTTTCGAAACAGACAGTTAAAATTTTTGATTAATTCTAATTAAGCTGACTAAGACTGACGTAGATTATCAACATTGTATGAGATAACCACATCTAGACAGTCTTTGAAAACCCGTATTTTATTAGCGTGCAAATTGGCCACCAGTTGGTGATTACATTAAACCATGAACTGGAATGAAGGAAAGTGTTCTTCCAGATTAGTCATATCTAGTTATTAATATGAAGTCTCCACGTTTTCCTTACGGCAAATATTTTACCTGCAACCTTTTGGTTCATTTCCACTTTCGTTGAATAGAGTTTGCCCTCCATCAAAATAATACCCCCCCCCCCCCCCCGCCCAGTTGATAATTTTGTACATTCGCAATTAGCCAATCAAAAGCCTGCGACATCAAGTCACTGTCCTGATATGGCTATGATTTCCTGGTATACAGACTGAGCCGAATATTTGGGTACTTTAAATACCTAATCATACGTTTTTGGCACGCATCGGCGGCATAACAGGCGAGTTTGGTCTCACCATGGCTACTTTTGGACGACCAGACTATCCCGATATGCCGCCGAAGGGTACGATTAGGAATACGAACTGATGAAACTAAGAGAGCACGTTAGACCCTGACATCAGAATATGGGATTGTGCATTCAGTATTACATGAATCAAAACCAGGAGATACCTCCATAGCAAAGACGACAGAAATGCGTCATCGCCTTTTGATCCACTTACTGACTTGCTATATTGAGTAACGACTCACCATGCATTTATGAAACTGAACTGACCAACAAAATACTTGTGATTCCTAATATTATTTAGTAGTTAACCTCGATGAAAGAGAAATTTGAAATAAAAACAGAAAGTTGACGAACTTTTGACCTTCTATATATAAATATCTATATCTATATAGCAAATTAAGAAAAAAATACTGATTCAATGGGGTAACGTTGACACCACTCATCCAGAGCTTTTTTTACCGCATTTGCAAACTAGAATTTGGCTTGTCTCCATGCTCGTATAACTATTAGGCATGTATTAATGGCGATGTTTAAACTTTATGCGGTTTACTTGAAATTTACTTATCAAACTGTATTGTAAATAGAAATCAGCACATGTGTTATGATTTAAATACTTGTGTAGTTATTACGTTTTGTATTCCTCTCACAAATAATCAGTTGAGGTATTATCATTACAGACGTAGATTATCAACATAAGCTCGGGGAAACTGATTGAAACTAACAGATGACTCGGTCGTAAGACACACAAGTTGTAAGTTATGGAAGTCCTACAGAAACGTCCTTAAGCTTGGACTGTTAGCATTAAATGATCGAAGAGTTTTAAACCTGTTTTATGGTTTAACGTAGACTACCCGAAAGCTGGTTCCAAACGGTCAAAACAGTACATCACACACGCCTGAGCAGATGTCGCTTCACGAAATTATTCGGCACTAATTGATTATGGTTGTTCCTTACCTAAATGCTTCAAGATGACTGTGCAGTCATCACGTTTTTGATTTTGAAACAATTTTTTATTGGTTCCTAAGAAAAGCGAGAAACTGTTTTTATTCGTTTCGTTTTCGTAACTTACTGGAGGAGGAAAATGTGCAATCGGATAAGAGGCTGATAAAAGCTAATGTGTTTACAAAATCTTTCATGAGAGTTTGATGTTTAAAACTGATGGAACAGAAGGATGCGAGATGGATTCAACACTTGTGACCACCAGCTTTCAGGAGTCAGACAAAAGTCACAATATAAAGAACGCTGCTGGCAAAACTCGAAATTGCAGCACCCGTGCTGGAACACAAGAGATTACAATGACCCCGACGTGGAAAACACAAACTGCGGTTCTTTACTAACAAAATTACGCTGTATGTTTTTAAAACATGCACTAATAATTAAAATATGGTACACGCACATATCTTAGCAATTCTGTTACATGGAAGACTAGGTGGCTTGCGTACAGCAGGTTTGCATTAGTTAAATTTCAGATGGTACGCATCGTGAAATTTGGAGTTGCAGCTGTGTTCTTTCGCCTTTTTCTCTTCACATACCAGGCACGGTAGAATCGAAAGTTTAAAGTGGTTAATGCATTTTAATATTACCAGAGAACTGAATCTGGTTGACTGAAGTGGTATCGACAAAAATTTGCCACCAAGTTGTATCAAACAACTTGCGAGGTTGTCCTTACATAATTTTGGAATATAATGAGTGTTCTATTCTCTGATTGGCCGTAAGCCGAGTCAGTAATTCGTCAATGTCAGAGTTGTAAGTGTTTTTGTTTGTTAGAACACAACTGCGTAGAGTATGGGAATCTTGTGAGGCTGTTATGACACTGTTGACACTGACAAGCTGACAATTTCTGTTACACTTGGGTCGGGTAATCACGAATTTTCGTAAATGCGTATGAAGCTGGCTAGAGTACGGCTAGCGCTCGAACCGTTATGTTTTTTTTTATAGTACTGTTTTATAACACCTCAATAATTTATTCTTGAATGAAAATTGCCTTTTCATTTACTAACTTTAGATCATGGTTGAAGACTGAAGTACGTGGGGCACAGGGCAGGTACAATCAGAATAGAATGTGATCTAGCCAGATTTTGTTCGGCTTAGTGATAAACCTATTATGAGGCAAAAGAGGCCAAACCGTAACTAACATGTAAGTTCTTCTTTTTCGTATTTTACCGTGATCACCTGCTACATATCACTTGAAATAGAAACAAAACCACAAAATAATTGTTCTCTAAGACAAATTACTGTTCACGGTACTACCTCATAAGATGAATCATGAGAATAAGGCTGGTTAGCATTGGGTTCGATTGCGGCGGAATGCTCAGTGTCCACTTGAAACACTTACGGAAGGTTCTTATGTGACACGCCGCCTGTGGCGTAGCCCTCATGAATCCTGATCCTATTATAAGTACATAGCTGCCACATGCATACGTATATCACAAAAAAAATCTCCTACGCAAAAAGTAAGCATACGAAATATGCGCGCGTTATTCTTTATCACCTTTACGAAATGTTATAATTAGCCTCGTTTGGCCTTGGGCTCGAAACTATTACATGTTCAGGTTTAGTGGATAGACTGAATTAAATTGTTTTGCGGTTTCTCTGACTTATTACTCAACTGCTCAAAATAAGAGAGAAAAAGTTGCATTCCAAAACCGTAAAAGTGGATAATCACTCAGCCTCAACTTGTTGATTTTTTTCAGAATAGGAAAAATAGCAAAGATGTATCTTGTTAGTCACCGAGGAATGTGTTATACCAAGCGCTTTGTTTACAGTTGCGGTTTTAAATTTTAGCAGTAGTCTTAAGATAATCCCCTCAAGAATGAGGAGCTTAGCGGGGTAACTTCCGATCCAAGACAACCTCTTTCAACTTTGAAGACGCCTCATTCTTGTTACGCTCTCCGCATGTTTCAGAAGTTTTATAGTTGAGACCGGACAAGAAATTCCACCCTCAATTTGATCCCGCCCCAATCACATTCTGTAGCCCTAAAAATCGCATCTCTCTGAGCCTTGCTATAACTTGATCACTATAGTTATAGGATTTAACTTGCTCCACGATTATAACAAGGCAGTTCCCCTGCAAATATTTCATTCCTACCGATCGCACTTGTTATTTAGTAATTAATTTTTCGTCACCGTGTGGAGGCACGTAATGGTTTGGAAGCAAAGGCGCGCGCAGGTACACCATACGACGGAAACAAAACTATCACTGACCAAACATTACCACCTGATAGCTGTACAATAATTATACACTGCCACTGTTAATAAAACTCACCTCCGTCAAAACCCACTCATGTAAATCTCTCCATACGGGACTGAAAGTCGACCGTCTTGACTATTGAACTTTCTACGCTGTCAAAGTACCGGACGTATGTAAACCCACCTAACCTTGCTAGAAATGATGTAAAGCGCAAATCTTGTGCTTTCTTCCTCAGTCATCCGAAATAACTCGAGTTTAGAGTTATAATCCTGTTATTGATCGGCTTATCTTATCCAAACTGATCTAGCTGAGATTGAAAACAGAATGACTATAAACAAGCTCTTAAACGAGACAATGAGGACACGTACTGTTAATGACAGACAAGACGGCATATGGCAGTCCTATGGTGACCTAGTCCGACCCTAACAATTTCTCATCTTACTGAAAAGTGCCTACATAAACCCTCCATAAGCCAGAGAAATCGCTATATTTTCCATCCAGTTTGAACACTTTATTCAATGAATCTTTGCAGATGAAAATTAGTTGTAGTGAGGTAAAACCTTTGGAAATGTTTCTTTCAAGGAAAGTAGCTAGTTAAGGGAAATTCTTTGCAGAAATCTTAGACAATTCAATAAACCGTTAGTAGCGGTCACTTAGAACTGAAAATATACTTCGCAGACTCTCAGTAGAGCTTAACTGAAATTCAGCTAGTAAAGAATTACTTCGCAACACGCTACTGTCCATCTTGCTTCCATTTAATTCTCATTAAGCAATCAAGTCCATGTGGTGCATTATCAAATGGCAGTTCTATTCAGGTCACAAATTCCTTTAAACGATAAGCTTCATTCGGATGCCCAGAGTCGGATAATTGACACGCTGCTCAAAGAACAAGTCAATGACCCTGCTGAGCGTCATTCAGCGGAGTATTTTTAAGCCTGTGTGCATCTCTTATCACTGAAGTGCTAGGAATGTAAAACCCTTAGTTGAGGCATTAAAACAGCTCTGGAAATTACCGATAAAGTTCAGCGACAATAGATCTTGTGACCCTCTAGCTAGTGAAGATTTACTATTTAGTTTACAGGCACACACCTGTGAACTACACAATGCGAATGCTTCTTGGCAGAGAAACGAAAAGGCGCTAATTATGTTAAAAAACAGGACTAATGGTATTTGGGCGAGACAGGAGCGCATGCTCCTTGCCGAGGGTAAAGAGGTATGATAGCCAGTGGTGATTAGATAAGCTTTGATAGGTTGACGAATGATAAAATCCTAGATTGAGACTGGGAACGAATGGCACGAATGAAACACGTAAAAAAACCGAGATACTTCGTAACTAATCATAGAAGCCATTCGAGGTTTCGAGATCGGATCAAAAGCTTCCGAAGTACGCTTCGCCGCTACAACTACTCCCACAGCTTTTGGGGTGCAGGGGTGGGGATAATAGCATAAGGATGAGGGGGTCATTTGCTGTAGCCTTACATGAAAAATATTTGAGTCTGATACTGACCATTAATAAACGTACCCGTACACAATGAAACTGCAATTCACGATTTTCACAGCATAAAATTTGACAGCAAAGAGGAAGTCTCAAAATAGTCTAGTCCGTTTGTCTTAACAGGAGGCTTAGTTGTATAACATACGGAGACAAGGGTTAGAAGGAGGGGCCCGTAATTAACAGTACGAAATAAAATAAGTGAAGTTTTTAGTTCTTATTACAACCTCTTTTATAAAGGCGGGAAAAGATAGAAGCGGACTAAGTATCCTAAAGGAAACAATGTTCTGCTCTCTATTTACGTTACTGTCAGGGTACAGTAGCTTACGGTCAAGCCCCATCTTGGAGCAGGATCAGTCAACAAGACAAAAGCACAGTCGAGACTGGACAGACGAGGAGCGCTTGGTCTGTTCTGAAGAGAGGTGGTCGTTTATTATAGAACTTCGATACAGAGGTGGTCTATAGTATAGTTGGAATATGCCAATGCAAGTTGCTGTTAAAAATCGGCGAGTCTTAAAGAGAAATGTGTTCGGAACCCTTAAAGATAAACATTTAGAGTGTCCTTACAGTATTGCTTCATTAGCGCATTTCACACCAAAGACGCATAATCTGTCCAGATCATGTCCAGACCAATTGTGCGTTAAGTATGAAGATGGGATAATGAACTGTATAATGTTAGCTTGATCTAGCTCCAAATGGTCATAAAAATCATTAAAAAAGAAATATTCGGTTATCAATGAATAGCATTTACAATATTTCTGATCGCTTTCAGTTTCGGCGCTTTGGCTATAGCCTACTCGACACTAGAACTAATTCAGTAAGCAATCAAAGTAAATGCGACCGGGATGTGTCTGAAGATGAACATTCTTGCAATTTACTATACAAGTATCTGTGTCAGGTTTTTATCGCGGGTATCTCACCTTAAACTCAGAGAGCTCGTGAAACTGAATGACTTTTTCATGTCGAGAAAACTTCTGTGCGGCTGCACATGGATGAGTTTTTGACCCATCATGCTGGTCAGGCACCGTTGTATGGCGCGTTTTTTGTGTCAAAATCCAAAACCTCGTGTCAGACTTGCTATTTTTCTATTCAAATATTCAATCCTG
>OMLO01000865.1_pt1 | contig 21791 bp, 11 predicted proteins | sample 1674811 | NCBI WGS metagenome assembly OMLO01 (sample SAMN06265003, study PRJEB25207) | coral metagenome | isolation source: Coral host | place: Mexico:La Bocana,Puerto Morelos, Mexico | collected 2008-11-13 | reverse complement strand
CACCAGTAGCACCACCTGGAAATGCATCAGTTGAACCACCTACAGTTATACCAGTTGAATTACCCCCACTTCGCAGATCAGCAAGAGCAAGACGAATGCCTGATCATTTAAAAGACTATGTTACTTGAACATTGCTCAAATCAATGGCTTAGTGAAAAGGAACAGTATTTTGTGAACCGAATATCTGAACTTTTCAAAACAAAGACGCTGTTACTTGGACATTGCTTAGATCAGTTGCTTAAAGGAAATAACTTGTGTAAACATGACCAGGACTGATAGATTTAGGAAGTAACATGTTGAGTTTTCGTTTTGAAGCTTTACCTAGCTCATTATTCATAGGAAAGGAGAGATGTAGTGTCGCTGTATTGCGTTACGGTCATGCGCATTGGGAGTCGGTCGAGTCGGGAGTATCGAAGATTACTGTATTTTACTGTTAGGGAATAAATAACAAGTATTCACTATCAAGGACTCCATACCGGTGACACTCCTCACCCATTTTTCTTTTTATTTAAAAGTCTACAAACTGCAATCCAATTGGCTATTGCGTTGCAAATGTGCATCTACTCTCACTCCCAACTTAAATTGTGGACTGGTCAGATAATTTTCTCACTTCCAAAGAAAGTCATTAAAAATAGTAGATGTCTAAAGAAATTCATTAAATATGTGTCAATACAAAGTTTCTGGAAATCCCATTAAGTTAATTACTCCCGTCGCATTCCTCAGTATGAGGGGGGTGGGGTGCACAGTTTTAAGGTTCATCGATTTTGAAACCGAGCTCTCTGAGGATAGCCGAAAATAGAACATTATAATTTTGACAAGTTTAAATTATTGACAGTGAGCTGTGGGAAATAAACTCATTTCCACACGAAAGGTCTTAAAACCTTTCGCACACATGTCTTACATCTCATTTTCACTAGAGGGCGAAGTTTGGAATTAAAATATAATAGATTGTAGCAACCGTAGAATACGTAATACCCCGCCACTGTTGTCGCTGATTCTACTTGCGCACATATTTTTAAAGAACGAGACATGTGCAAGAATAAATTAACTCAAGTGGCAGGGTATTCTACAGTTAAGCAGCGATGTCTTTACCTTTTTGAGGCGTTTTCGTTCCAGTTCATCTCGTCTACCGATCTCCATTGGCCGCGTTCTCGAGTTCTTTTCATTTGCCGCGTTTCGAAGGCCACACAATTTTGTTCAGCGGTAAATAAAAGAAAAGTACTAGAATGAGAGATTGGATCAATGACTCTGATTTTCGTGTGGGTTCATACATTTTTTTGTATTTTTGGCATATTAAAAAAATCGCAAACCGCAGAGAAGTCAGTTTCAGTTGCGATTGTATTCCGCAAGCTCGAAGTAGCACATGTGATATAAATTACCCAGCATGCGACAATTCACGCTACAGCCCAAAATGTCAATCATCTCCCGCCCTCAGCCCAATCTCCCGGGCAAGAGACTCTTCTGAAGGCAGGAAGTGAAAACGAGGTTGAATTTTCTCTGAGTCTCAATCGTCTCCTGGTACAGAAATCGCTCCTTTTCAAATAGAAAAAAGAAACTAAACAAAGTAAAGCAAACCTTAGTTTAGAGTTGCTTTACACTACCCTAGCTCTTTCTTCCGGAAGTTCCACAGGGATAATGGTATTTGCTTAAGCCGCAAACATACTTGAGGTCTGCGAATTCCAAGTAGATTTACGGTGTTCCATTCAGACATCCGCTTTTAGCCGGAAGTGTGGTATTGCCCACTTTCCATTTCTCCCACAATCACAACTCATCACTGCCAGCCAAAGCCCATCGCAAAAGTTCGAGTCACGTAATCTTCAAGATTCCGCAAAAATGTCACCCCAGAACCCTCTGAAGAATGCGGGATGGTCACTGAAAGTTAATCAGCTCTCTCTTGTTAACTTCGTTATTGACAGGAAAGGGGATCATTACGATACTGAGCTGCAAGCCCAAAAACCAAGCATTCTTTAGAATGAAGTCACATAAAACGTAAACAGTTTAAAACGAGACGAAGGAAGAGATACAGGTTGACGCCCATAAAGTCCATTTTCGTCAACTGTGCGGCGCATCAAGAAGACAAGGTTAATGGTAACATGATTTCTTATCCAACCCAACAATTGTCAACTAACGTCTTATCTTACTGTACTTAGATCAACATTTGCAAAACTAAATAAATATGAGACACGAGTGAAGCAAAATATTTCCCCGAAAGACTATTTTAGTCCTCGAGCTTAGGAGGCCATGAAAAGCTAATAAAAACATTTGTATAAAGGCAGATACTGAATCAAATTTAAAAACTTGCTAAAATAAACATCCCAAGGGAAATTTGGAAATGGAAATGAGCGTTTCTTTCTCTATATCATTTTTTTCTGGAAAATTGAAAGAGAAGCATTAAAACGTTTTAAGTATTGCACATGCGCAAATAGCCTGCACCTGGTCCAATTCACTGTCGACTGCTAAGAACCAGAGAACCACAGAAATGGAATTTAGCAGATTTCACGGCAACGATAACCTTATCGATTCCAGCTAATAAGGTGATATGGGCGATAACGTCAGATGGCAGGGTTGTTCATTTATCAGTTTCTTTCGATGACCCTTAGGTGGTCACGGACCGACAATCTGTTATTGTAGATATATCGGCAATTATTGGGTTGTTTATGAATTTTGGTCCATAAAGACGTTTTTAAGCTGTCCTTGCAACTGGCTTTCAAGCCGTTTTATACATATTGCCTGTCTTTACTCCGTGTCAAACAAAACTACATTTGTCCGTTCACAGTTATTTACATGCATCCAAAATCTTTTCAGACCTTTTCAGTCATTCGTGATCTTCTGTGTCTTTCCCTTTTGCACTTATTTAGCTCATGTTGTGGTTTGTTTCAGCAGAAAAACGCAACCAAGCTGATTAACTAAACGAGCTTTATCCCGAACATCATATGTGTTGTAATGGCTAATACTGCGTTGTTAATCACCCAAAGGATTTACTTTGGTCCAAAATAATTGAATTTGGCCATTGAGTTCAATTGATTTTTACTCGAAGGCCTTCTGGAATGCATTGTTAGGAAGCAATGTTTGCTTCTCTGTGTATATATTTACTCGTTGTATTAAAGTTTTCCTGATTTACGCCTGTGGCGAGCTGTAATTCTTCTTTCTTTCTTCGAGGGAGGCAAAAAGATTAATATCGGTCAAGTCCTATACAGTCTCAGACGTGTTTTCATTTTGTATGCAGTAAAACAGATCTTTGTGTGACAGCTATTAAAACTTTAAAAACCCGAAGCCAAACCCTCAAAACAAACAACAATCTGGCAAGTACTAGTGTGCATGTGCTAGACACCTCCAGCAAAACTCCGATAAGAACTTGTCTCCCCCGGCGTCTACCCTCTTCTCTACACTCGAGTACTTCGAGCTGGCGGTACCTTGTTAACAAGGTCAGAAAATTGTTCTGTTTATAAATACAATACCAAAATACTGCGCATAATTGGGCTTATTTGTTAGAACAAACGTCATTGTTCATTAGTTATGCCATTTAGTTTTTGAAACTCAGTCAAGCAAGAAGATTTTGTTTAGTGAAAAACGAAGCTTTCAGCCTGTCGGGTAAAAAATGCGACATCTGACACCTGAAAAGTCCTACGTTTTTCTTTAAATTCCTTCCGTTTCTAAAGAAAACATAGAGTCTAATTCTAGAGGGATTAACTTAGCCTTTAAAACGAATTCCTAGCCACTCTAACATATTCCGGGAGCTCCATCACCCGGGTTAGCTGATTTGGTGTTTTGAGGAAAAGAAGTCAGTGCTGTGTGACCGGGAAAATTAACTTGAACAGCTTTCGCACATCGGCTGTCATCACATATTGTGCAATTCGACACCAGTTGGTGTATGATTCTAAACACATATTTCTTCTTTCATCGCGGAAAGGTCAGATCTACAGGAGCGTGGCGACGCTGTAACAGATCGAGAGGGAAAACATATGATAGAAGTCGATTAAGTCGGGCGTAACACTACCCGGTTATTCGAGAAATTAATTCGATTCTCATTGTTTGTAAACTTTGAAGATTCCATGCTGTAGTGGAGTGTAAAGCTTGACGGGTGAGCAGAGAACGCACAATTATCCGGCTTTCACGAAACGTGGACAGCATCGGTGGGTGTTTTGACTATGTAATCTTTCAGGTTCAAATGCAACACCCATGGTCCTTATTCGCGTGGAATGTGTTGCGGTTAAATCCAGCTATTTGGAATTTCTGTTTGCGTCTAAAATGCTTCTAACTGAAACTAATCTCAGTACCTCACTACGGCTTCTTTTCGGGTTTTAAGGTGCCAGTATTATTCTTGTGTGTTAATCTTGGTGCTCATTTAAGGCTCAGCTGGCAGATTACTAGCCGAACAAAGAAACAGAGCCGCGAGGTATAAATATAAAGATTATAGAACAACCGTATGTCATCGGCCCTTCAGAAGATGGGCGGATATTTGTTAATATTTACTCGTTAACCCATTTCCTTTAGCAGGCGAGTCAAGCAAGCGATCGAGGAGTCATCGAGATTGCACGTATTCTTTTAAAATACAAGGAATCACTGTAGTGACGCTGACTCATCACGTTAGTCCGTTCTATTTCACAGACGTACTGCATTGTCCACCGGTAGTCAGACTGTAAAAGACCTTGACCATGAAATCGACAGCATTTCATCTTGGTTTCTTGCTCATTTCATTGGCATTCGCCGCAGGAGAAAACCAACAAAGCGACATTCTACCGTCGAGTAAGAGAATTGACAGTACCGTGGCAGTTGTTGGGAGGGCTTTTGAATACTCTCTGTCAAACCAGGCTCAGCATAAAGACGAATACAAGGTAAGTGTTGAGTTGTAAGCAGGGTGCTAACTAAAATGACACAAACGACCTTTCTTTTGAATAAGTTGTGTGGCAAAATAAACACACACTAATCTTTGTCTCTACACAAACGGCTCTGTGTTGCGACATGTATTCGACGTGTTTAATACCAAAATCTCAACGATAATACATAGTTTTGACAATAGCCATTTCCATTTTTCTTTTCTTCGCTTGGCACATGGCACATGGCACATGGGGCTACACATCCTTCTGCAGAAATAAAGAATGTGATCACTAGCATTACGGGTATTGAGTTAGCACTGAACTGGCCACATGCTTGTCACTGCAAATATAATAGCACTAAAACACAAGTGCCCGCAAACATACTGAGTTGTGAGTTTGGAATGAATAAAACGCCAACTTGAAGGTTAACGTGTTTTAAATACAGCAAAGTTTTTTTATCGAGATAGCATGTGACAGCTAAGGATATCAAGAATCTTGGCGCTAGTTTAAGGGTCAGTCACGCGTCTGTCAAATTCGAAATTAACATTTTTTTTTATTCTGTGCCCGATATAGCGAATAATTTCGCATAAAATTTTCTTCATGAAACTGCTTCTCCTTCTGCTATAAGCGCCTTGTTGTTGCGGTTTGGCAGAAACAAAAACTAGGGTGTAGAATACAGTTGTTAAAGCCGCTGAAGTGTCAAATAGATAAAATGCAGAAGGCATACCACTCATAGTTAGAAATTCTTTCAAAACCGCGCTCTTATAATTCATCAACGATCTGTTTTATCAATTCATTTGTGACTAAATGTGAGACTTGAATGAAACATTTGCCGATGCGATGCTGTTATGAGACTCAAAAAGGAAGAAAAGAAAAAGTCGTTGAGCGATTTGTGTTTTTGTAGTGGACAATTTATGTTTGTCTGTATGACATATGACGTCTGGTCCCTGGCAGATACGGTTTCCGGACTGATATAATCTCGCCCAACTCCACCTCGAAAATCGATCGAAAACAAAACATTGATTACATTTTCCAAATGATTTCTGTGTTGTGAAAATCGCTTTTTTTGATTAGGAAATGAGTGCCCTTTTTCGTATCCTATTTAAAATGATCGAGAGCATGATTTATAGACAGGACGGAAAAGGCACTTCCACTTCCAAAGATAATGTTTCTATGCCTGCGATTCTTGTGGCTTGCGGTTTCACTGCTTAACGTCTAATCACCTGATGTATGTCGTGTCAAAGGCCCTGTTAAATAATCGCTTGTGCGTGACCGTATTGACGACCACAATTTGATTAAAACTTCATTATTTCAAATGCTCTCAATATCGGAAATTCTGGAATGGTCTATACATATTAATTGTGGTGTTTTGAATTTGTCCGCATAACTTGTCTGTTACGTTGTACTGAGTTATGCTTTCTTCCGTTTGTTATAAATATGTCTGGCTCTTCCCAATTAAAGCTGCTTGCCCAACCCATATCACAAGGGAAGTCCATGCCGATATCAAGGCTTATATGACAGGAAGTATCAACTCATTGGTTGTTCCTGTTCAACCCTTATAGCAAGTGTTTAAATAATAACATAAATTTTCACCGGCGGCATATTATGACCATAACATTTTAAAGAAACCTGTCGCCGGGAATTTGGCGAATATGATCAAAACTACATTGAATTGATAACTAAAGCAAATGCTTCTTTGTTTTCGTCTGTTGAAGACGCGTCAAGATTTCACATGAATTCCAGCTAGAACGTCTTAGCGGATTAGCGCCGAGACAGTATCAGCCATGACATACATATCATTTACTGAGAAGCTGTCATAACTTGCCAAAATTTAATATTAACTTCATTCAGGTGCTATATCAACGACAGCAGTTCCCGAAAGGATTTCTCTTTCTTTTACTGTTTTAAAGATGACCAGTATGAACTTCTGCTTCATATGACTGGGCCGCAGTCGGAAAAAATAATGACTGGAGCAATATCCATGGTGGAATTCTTTTCCTACCTGTTTCGGGTGTATCATTGTAAGCAACAAAAACGAAGTTTCGCTTATAATTGTAAAACGAGAAACTGCATATCGTAATATTTTCCACAGAAATAATGTTATTATTTTATAATTATTACTCTACATCCTGACGACTTCAAACATTTTACTGAGTTTGCAAAAAAATGAAAGGTAAATTGTTTTCATTACAGAGGGTCTCCCAGGGGGGGTCCTTGTTCCCTTGTTCCCTTCCAATATTGCCCTATGTTCCCATGTTCCCATGCTCTCTATTTATTATATCAGAATTTTTTCGTACTGTAATTTTTCGAATTCTGTTCCCTTGTTCCCAAAAATTGGCTAATGTTCCTTTGTTCCCTTCGATATTTTGCCAATGTTCCCTTGTTCCCCAAAACCCCTGGGAGACCCTCATTACACGACTTTGCCAAAGTCGCGTGCGTTTTACCTAGCAGATGGATCATGCTGCACGCGAACCATGTTGACAAACGTGCCTTGCACGAGACGAATCGTGCTGTGTGACCAACTCGGCCATACTCACGCACAATGACAAGTTATCTCGCACGTGTAATAGGACAATGAGGCAAGTGTGATAAACCCAAAGGACTACGATATCCGTCCGTTGTAATACGTAATCGGTAAAACCTGATTGACCTCTCGGCAATCTGAATTATATTCATCCCCAGGCCACCTCAAAGATGACGACTGTGCGCACAGAGTTTCAAGCCAAAGACAGTCCTACTTAGGACTTAAGACTTCTCACGGAACAAAGGAAATTACTTAATATTTAAGAAACAAAAAACATGTATCGTGTTTCTATTGAGTTACGTGTATAAAAACACGACTGGAAGTTTGGGAAAACGTGAAATTCTTTGGGAACACGAGCCGAGTTTTTCTCAAGTTTTTTCTTGACGACCGAGTGATTGTTTTTTTTCCTCTCATCAGGTTGTTCAGCGAGGGCAAGCTTCGTTACCTCAATGGCTGTCTTATATAGAGGAGAAATCTCTACTTCTAGGTGTGCCAACATGGCGCGACAGGGGTGACTTTTTCATCGATTTTCAATCAAAGGATGGAAATATTGAACATTCTTTGAAAATCCAGGTAAAAGACTTGCGTGACGAAGTGTCACAGCCTTCGTCGCGCTCTAACAATACCAAGACGTCTTCTTATTCCAAACCGAAATGTTCCAAGGGATTACCAGTGGCAGCTGCCTCGATCGTGCTGGACTTCCATTTGGAGAAAGTTACGGGAGAAATGAGGGTAGAGATAATGAAAAAAGTACATGATTTTGTGGACGTGGATACGAAGAATCTTCACATGTTGGCGGGCAAAGGACACAACACCGCTTTTGGGCTTAAGGATGTGACAACTGTAACAGCAGGGCCAGGCAATGTAGCGGACTCCAAACAGCCTGGTGTAGTAGTTTCCTGGCAGATAGGATGTGGAATTGATATACCTATTGCTGGTGAGTTTTGAAAGTGTTTTGTATTCCCTTCATTCGGTTTAAGGTGAATACTAACTCTCCTTACTTAATGAGAATTTAGTGCCGAATCAAATCCATGATTGATGATTTTCTTGATGCAGAGAAACCGCAAAAGAACCAAACGCAAAGGGACTGGGAACATCAACAACAACGCATACATTCCTTTTTTAAGCATCTTTTCATGAAAAGTTGCAGATGAATTTCCACCTAAAATAACTGTAAGGAGCTGATCTAGCCAGGTGGATGATATGACAAGTTAAAATATGTATTGTTAGTTATAACACAGGGCTCATTTTAGCGGGGTTCTGTTCCACACATTTAACTGTTTAGGCCGTACTAAGGAATATCGTTCGGGTGTTTGAAGGGGTTATATTGGGTTTCAGCTCAAATCGTTTTGAACTTAGTGGCACTTTGTTGATCTTCACCTATTTCCACTCTCATGTTTCTCGAATTTTTGCATGCTTTACCACAGGAGTACGAATAGCTTCTTTCCTCAAGTCAAGCACAGAGACAGGATCTTTCGGTCCAGTGCTTGGTCTCCCTGTGACTGAATGGCACGTAGCCATTGGCTACCCCAGACAGCCTCGACAGAGAGCCCGCAGGCAAGTGGTACAGGACAAAACTCCTAAAGTCGTCAAACGATCAACAAAACGAAACGTTCGAGCGATCCAAGCGACTCCTACACCGACACTGACTGTTGCACCTCCAACTTCTGTCGTCGCCAGAGTCACAATAACTGTTACTAGAACAAGCTCGGTTGTTTCGACCCCGACTGTGGCACCGACGACAACACCGGTGGTTCCGACGACGACCGAAGAACCGACACCATCTACTGCTCCAAAGCTACCGACCACGACGGAAAAACTGACTACTACCGAAGAACCGACGACTACGAGGCCACCCACCACGACAGAAAAACCGACTACCACCAAACGACCGACCTCTACCGAGCCACCGACCACAACCGAGGAGCCGACGACAACTGACGAACCGACCACGCCTCCAACGACAAAACCGACTACACCCGAACGGAGGACAACAACGTCAGCATCAACTACAACCACATTTTCGACCACAGTTGAGGTATTAAGCACCACAGAGAGACCAACATCATCTACTACTCAGAAATCATCAACAACAAGAACGAAGAAACCAACGGTGAAAACCAGAGAAACGCCCACTACAGTTAAACCCATTGTCACTAATCCAAAAGTCCTTAACCATATTGATCGTCTCGATGTTTACCGCGGTCAGGCGCGTATTTACCACATACCCGCGGATACGTTTTATGATAATCAAGACCTTTTCACGCCCAATCTGACGCTGTCGCTGAAAACAAAGAAGTGGAAACCGTTGTCCGAGGTGCCTTGGATCGAATTTGATCCTGAAAACCAAGTGATTTATATCTCCCCTGTCGACGAGGGAACTATCGGAATTCACGAGTTCGTCCTCGTTGCCTCTGATAGTGACGGAGAGGAGGGTTATGACGCTTTTGAAGTGAACATCGTGAGCGATTCTTCCGTTTCTTACAATCATCGATTTAGCCTTGAACTTGACTACGATTATAATAACTTCTCCAGCGACTTTAACATCAGATTTAAGCTGCTCTCCAAACTTGCGGAGTATTTTGAAGTGAACACTAGCAGTGTAAGAGTTGTCTCGTTCACCCAAGGCTCCGTGATTTACAAGTTCCAGTTCGACTCCTCTGCCGCCCCTTTCGACGACTGTGATTTTCCATTGAGGGAAAAATTTGTCTCTGAGGATGTCGACGAAGATGGTGACAGTGTGAATCCTGATCTAAAGGAAGCTCTTGGACCCGAATTTCCAGTCAAGTCCGGTTCATTTGAAGGCCTTGGACCTTGCAAGGGTGGCGCTGTAGTGCCGGTGACGAAACAGCGATCGGGTACCTCCAAGAAGTATATCATAATTCCAGTGGTGATCTTAGCTATCGTGTTGCTGATCATCGGTGTGTGCCTGTTCGTTATCATACGCTCGCGACGCCAGCGAAAACTCTCGCTTGAAGATCAGAAACTGTTTGTGGATAAACGCAAACCTGCGGTGCTTCAGGAGGAGTATGAAGTCAAAGAAAGGTTACTGAAACAACCACTGGTCTTGCCAAACGAGAAACCGCCACTGTCTCCTCCGGTGCACCCGCGAAGTCCGTCCTTGAAGCACTCAGGCAGCGATCCGCCCCCTTCAGCCGGGTATCAGGCTCCCTCCTTTACTTCAAGCAGACAACCAAGTATTCAGGGAACTCCCAGTGGAAACAGCCCCCGGAAGCCCGGATATTCCGGTTACCGACTACCCCCGGCATACGTGCCCCCGTGAGAAAAAACAAAATATAGGGAAAAATAGTTGGTTCTATTGGATCTCGGACGATAAAGACTGAAAAAAAAACGGAAAAAATCCTTGCCATTGAGGCATATGATGTAAACTGGACAAACTACCATATGAATTTTCAGTTAAGAGCTGTAGCAGCTTTCTGCGTGTCTGCCTCCTTCCAATTTATTCAAAATTCTAGCCGAGTTAACTTGGCTGCTGAAAAACGACTTTGTGACATCCTTGGAGCGGATATCACAACACGAATTTCAGACAAGGTCAAAATAAGGTGTTCAAAATTGCGGTTAAATACAAGGTACATGTGATTTGTCGAGTACGTAATGTGAAGCAAAGCATGCACAGGTTTAATTGCATTATTGTAGTTAAATTTATTATTATAGTTTTAATTTTCACTCAGGCCTTAAAACTTATGCCCAGTCCCACAACGTCGGAGGAATTTGAAAACGCAGGCTTAGCTCTGAAAACGCATCAAATGTTTAGCGTTCCCTCTATACCGGGGAAATTTGAAAACACAACAATCACCGGTCATTTTGAATTTGCGTTCGAGTAAAACTCTCTCAGGGAAATCATTTGATTAACGTGACTTCATCATTTCGAGAAGCGCCGTTTTCAAAATACTTTGTCGGCGTTATTAAATTCCTCTTCTTTCAAGAGCGTTTTCTGCGAAAATCTACTAGCTCCGTTTTCGTGACGGATTAGTGTGACGAATTAGCGTGACGCATTAGCGTGACGGATTAGTGTGACGAATTAGCGTGACGGATTAGCGTGACAAATTAGCGTGACGGATTAGTGTGACGGATTAGCGTGACGGATTAGCGTGACGGATTAGTGTGGACGGTAGATCTAACCGTAGAAATAAAGCTGTGATTTCAAATTTCTCCGGGTGGGGCGTGGACGCTGCCCAAGACTAGTTTCATGCCTAGTTTTCATTTGAATCGCAATTGAAGAACAAGCGACTTTGTGGTTCAGTTTGGTTCAGCGCGTCCTGGCAACTAACGAGCTGATATCCGCTTTATAGGCCTGTCCCGCTTCAAAAGTAACATTCCTTCACGAAAACCTAGTTCTAAACGGGAAAATACTGCAGCCACTTGAAGGATTTCCGTGTTAAAGGGGCCTGCGTCACGGCTTCCACATCTTGAAGAGTTTATCCTAACTGAATTTTTCAAGTTCTTAGTTTGTAATCCGTGTGAATCTTCTCCATCCTTAGCCATCCTTATTCCTTTATGGTCTTTTATTATCTTATTGGTGTGTTTCTATCTTATTAAACTAATATTTTCGGGTTTCCTTTAATTTAAGTCGGTGCCGGGCCAAAATTACTCCTAATGCCTTGTCTAAGCTCCTTCAAGCGGCTAACAAGCTACATAAAAGTAAGTCGTGGATCGAATATTCTCAAAGATTTGCCTCGGATAATATAAAGGACGCGGTAAATAGGATAAAAACAGAGGAGATAAAAAAGAGGATACAGTTTTTCATATTGAAAGAGCGTGCGGTAAGGAGCATATTCATTTGTAAAAGAAATTTCTACGTATATCTTGAGATATCGTATCATTATCGACGCTGTTAATTTTTTTTTCGCCAATTTTGCTCATACTTAATCAGGATATATGTATATCTTAGCCAAGGTTATAATCTCTGTATTTGACTACTTCGTTTAAGGCATAAACAGATTAAAGAGATATTTTAAACTGATATGTTTGCGATGTTTCTCAATACTGTCAAAATCGATTTTTAGCCATTGTGGGGACCTCTGTGAGATTTCAACCGCACTGTACCCGACTCTGTTTAGAGCGGTTTTCAGTCGAGTTGTAAATTATCACTCTGGCCAATCACAAAACAACAGACGATCGCGTGAACCAATCAAAACTTGAAGCAAATACGTGGAGCTGGCGCGACGCGCGGGAAAAAGCAAGCAAACAAGTCGCGATTGGTTTTGGTTTAACATCTCATTGGTTGAGAAAGTGGCGTGAGGTTTTCAAACCAATGATTGGCCTAGAAATGCAAAATTAACACAAACAAATAGCACTTATGACACCCGCTCTAAGCGATTTAGAGTTTTGGGGTGTTACTAAAAAAAAATACCTGCAAACGAGCCATGCACATCTCTCCAACAATGGGAAGTTGGAGCCATGGCCAAGATGTTCACTTTCCTGTCTGTTTGCACTTTATCTAGTATTAGCTGAAACTAATGACCGACTTACTGACGAACTCGCAATCTGATTGGCTCCAAACACAGGCAGCGTTTATCAATCGATAGTGAGCTTTTTCGCCTCTAGAACTCTCGATTCTTCAATTTTGAGATAAGGTCACAATGTTTCGTGAGGACAACAATAGCATCTCGAGGACAAGTTGAAGCTGATTAACTGAGAGATGACGCGATCCAATTTAGCACATTGGTAGACATTTCAATGTGCTTATGCCTCAAAGCAATCATTCTGTTTATGAAGTGCTGTAATTCCATTCTCTGATTGGCTAGTTAAGTTAAGAAATAGACATAATTATCGACACAATGCCCTTATCAACTGCACAAGACGCAAGTGATTGAGTTCCTAAAAGTGGCACATTATGCTACTAGCAGTGCTCGCAATTTTACCAAATTATGCCAGAATTCCCAAATTATGCTCCTGATTTCCGAAATTATGCTCACAAAATGACGTAGATTCTGCACATAGAGGCGCGCAAATGCGCAATAGCGACTCCAAATTATGATGTTTTTCAATTAATAAGCTGTTGTTGTCAATTTATTTGGGTTTTATGGCAGTTTGTCTTGGCCGTCAGCTGTCCAAATCAGCTGCTCGCATCTATGAATCGTTTGTAAAATGCCTTCAACGACACGCATTGCAAGAACATACTACCTAACTTTAATTTATTTATGTAGAAAATACACCACATTTACTAAATGGTATGAATTAATGCTCCAAAAAGTACTAAAATTTGCTAATTATGCCATGACAGTGCTCGGTTAAAAAATTATGCTTTTTTGCTCCAATTATACCAAAAATTATGCGAGCACAATCCCCCCAGGCCTACCCATCGGGATTTTCATAACGGGCCGCCTTTTAGGTGTGGCCGCTCAATAGTGTGTCGGTATGTGTCATCCGGCATCGCACATACGACTTATGCGGTTTTATGTAGATGCCTACGAAAACCTTTAATTGTTAACCCAGATTAAAAGTGAGATAACCAAGATGGAAAATGATTTGGTGAGAACTTAATTACCAAAAAAAAATAATATACTTAAAACGTTTCGCAGAGGGTACATCTAATAAGTAAAGACACAACAAAAACTTTCACAACAAAAAGGGGTTTTATTTTATGTAAAGCATCGAAAAAGTTTCTAATTCTAGAATAAATTTTACAGATAGCTATCAAGAAGCTAGCGAAACAATGACGGTTTAGTGGCCAATATTGCTTGGCTCTCTTAATTACGTCCAGGACTGAAGTATTTCTTGAAAAGTATTTTGTATTCCCGAAGGAATTTGAAAAACTGCATTTTCAGACACAACTGGCACCCGTCATTTTGGATTTGTGGAAAACTGGGGGAAAGCTCCGTTTTTTAAATGCTTTCCGTCCACACTAAAAACACGACAGCCGCGTTTACAAATCCCTCCCGTCCGGTTTCAAGAACGTTTTCGAAAAGCTTCGTTTTCATGACGGATTAGTGTGGACGGAAGGCCTGATACACGAGGCGTAGTGTGAACTGGGCCTGGTACATGAGGACACTTTGTGATGCCTGTTACAAGGCGCCTGCCTGTCATTAGATGAGTTTACGTTCACCTCAGGACTTATCTATCCAAGAGAAAAATTAAATGACCTGTAATTATTAATAGTGCTAGACCATTTAGTGCAAAAATTTGTTAGCGGACAAATCATCCTTGTTGTTAGCGTGTTAGCATAACCTTACAGTCATCGTTTTCAGTTTAATAGAAGACGTTTGAAAATAAAAATCCGTAAACTGTGACAATTTCAGTGCATAAAAAGCTCTTTTGATAGTTTTTTTTCTAGTTCATTTTTAAATCACTTTGAGCAATGAATAATTCTACGCAAGGTAAAAAGTGATCAGAATTTCAAGTGAGGTCAAAAACATGAAACGGAAATAATGATAATTTTCCTAATTCTAACTCTATTTACATCGTTTTAAATACAGTGAATTCGCGTGAGTTCTAACTACTGTACTGAAACCTCGCACCGAGCAAGTGTAAGGTTGCACAAAGTCAGCGGCAAGTTGGAAGCGGGCATGCGCACTGAAAAATTCCTTGAACATTTTTTTCACTTTACATATATCTGATATCTGGATGCCGTGTAATTTTCGCTTGGAAAAAAAGATTTCGAACGTTAAACTGCGGATATTTAAAACCTTGTCCAATACCTCTGTGTAAAATGCTTTTGAATTTTTTAAAACGTACCAGCGTTTCCTGGATCTTACCCCATTCGATCTTATGCCAGGTATTTTTGAGTTACATTTTTCACTCTAACCTCACCCCAAATTCCTCTTATTCAGGAGATATTGCGCTCTTGTGTACGAACAAACTCGGGAAATAAAGGCTTGGTCATCTAGAAAACTAACATGCAAAAATTAATTTGTGTCCTCTCTTCTTACGTTACGTAATTGTCGCTTTTGTTTAATCCCGAGAACCACCTCGATACATTCCCGTCTGGCTCGAGCAAGCTTGAAACTTTGTTTTTGATCAAACCAACCATAGAATTGTCTCTTTCCATTTCATGTTCTCGTTCTTCTTCTTCGTCATCACCGCCAAGTGTGAACACAACGGGTGGCTTCTCTCGGGTATCCCGCGCGTCCCGTGAAAATATCGACCCGACATCTGGGAGAAGCGACTTTCCTAGACTTGTTTTACCTTTGCTCTGTGGTTTAGTTCCGTTCGGAATTCCTCCTTTGCTCTTCCCATACCTCAAATCTGGTACAGAAGTATTGAACGAAGTAAAGAAGTCGTCTTTCGCTCTGAAAGAATCTTTCCAGCTTCTCTTCCTCTCGTACTCGTCATCGTCCCAAAAGTCGAGCGTTGATTGGCTAGAGTAGCTGTTAGAGCCCAGTGCGCTATAAGATGGTTTGCCGCGGGGCACGCGGCCGTTGGTGTACAGGTGCGGATTTGTGTAGTCTTGGTACTTGACTTCTTTCAGAGGAAAACTTTCTATGCCCAGGCCACCACGACCCTTGACGGCCGAGACGTGATTCCAAATGGGCAACAGCTTGGTGATACAGGGCTTGTGTTCATCATCACCATCAAAATCCATGTCAAAAATTGATTTTTCGTGGTCAAAATTATCATCAAGGCCTTGCTCACTGGGCGCGTCAAATAGGGAATCAGGATATTTGTCAAAGTCGCTCTCTCTAAAAGCTCTTCTATTGCCCTGCAGCTCATCCTCGTCGAAATCATGATCATAGTTATCAAAGTGCGCTTGAGCTCTCTGATAATAGTCAGAACTTGCGCTATGGCGGCGGCCTTTTTCAAGAGCTCTGTGATGACTATCAGAGTTGGACCTATGCCGGCGAGCTGGGATATACTGGGACAGTTCATACTCTGAAGCATTACTTTGACGACAAATAGACTTCCGATGGAACGAACCGTCGTCTCGCGTGTAATCGGAATACCTTCGTGCATCATCGTAACGTTGTCGTTCACTTCGTGCATCTTCGTATTCTCGAGGCTTGTAAATGTACGATTCACTGTCGTCAGAATCGTCGAAGCTAGTTTTTTGTCCAAGTTCTTCACTGTTCTGGGAATCTTTCTTGTCGTCGAATTGTGCGCCTGTGGAAATGTTCAACATTGATTTCCCAAAATCTCGCAGCTTGTTCGAGAGAGATGGTTGCGTTGTTTGCTCAGCTGACGTTGGTCCTGCTGCTTCGTTTGTTGGTGCAGAAATATTGAGCATAGACTTTCCCAAATCTTTCAATTTCGACGATAAACTTAGCCCAGAAGTTGAACTTTCGCCGAAAGGTTTTATGGCCTCTTGTCTCTCGGTAGTTTCCGCTTGGGAAATGTTCAACATTGATTTAACACCTTTCAATTTTGTAGAAATGTTTTCTGCGATGTCGGAAAAATTCATGTCAAGTACCGCATCGAACATGGAGGACTCATCCTCGTCATTATTCCTGTACGTGTAATACACAGGAATGTTCAGGGGGGGTCGTTCTGTGTCGTCGTTATCATCCCACATGGCCCGAACGTTAAACGATGCTCTGTCCTTCGCGTTCATCGGAAACTTGAACGGATTCTTTTGATTGGTGGAATTATTGGTTTTGTCTGTTAATACCGCCGTTCCTTGCCTGGGGCGATTTCCCGTCGCGTTCGGTATTGTCAAATGTGTACTCGAGGGGCTTCCATTTGGAATATTCGCCTTTCCACCATGACCTTTCTCGTCCTCTCCGACGCCATCTTCCTTAGAATTATTTGATACTGAGAGCATTGAAGGATATCGATTGTTAAAATGCACAGTGTGCGAGGACACGTCTGTTGTACCGTCTTCGTTTCTTCTCCGCAGTGTTCGAGGTGTTCTTTTCTCTTGAACAACAGGGCGTCTGGCTCTACGCCTTTTCACCAAACAAGAAATAGTTACTGGGATTCCTACCACAAAGAGGAGAATAGTAAAAGGTATAAAGTGTGACAACCAGCCCCATTGAAAAGGAGGGTCCGGTCCTAACAGGTTGCGAGGGCAGGCTCCAAAGAATTTGAAGTGCGCTCTTTCGATTGGAAATCTTGTAGTGAGCGCATTTTGAAACTCTTGCTCCATGACGTTTGTTTCGTCGTCAAGTATTCTCGATCTAAGCTTGCTGTAGGTGTCTTCATTGCAAGGAGAGAAAGGAATATTCACAAAGACAACAGTCATATTTCTAGATGCTTTGTTAAACGACTTGACATAAATAGAGTCAGGTTTCTCGTTAAAACAATAGCGCGCCAACTTTGCGGCAAAGTCAATTCTCATCTCTACGTTCGTCATGAACCGATAAATATTTGTCCCTGTAGTTAAAATCAATTCATGGCTATACTCAAAGCCATTTTCTTTCACGTGAAGCTTCAAAATAATTTCATCTTCTAAATCTCCTTCAACGCTGTCAACAGCGATTTTGTAAAAGAAAAGACCCACGTTTCCTGGCAGAGGAAAGCCATAAAACTCCCGACTTTTTTCATCAAACTGTACCCACGAAGTTTGAAGGATCTTTCCATTGTTAGATGTCTTCATTGTAAAGCGAGGCTTTTTAATTTTACCGCTCACAGCGTTAATAGTCTCTTGAGGAATAGGTGTTCTGAATGCCTGCCCAACATAAGCCGTGCCTTGAAAAATGATTGGTGTTAATTTTGTTGTGGCGAGAGTGGAACGACTTGGGACAGTGGAACTCGAGCTAACAGATGAGGGAGTCTCGGTTGAGTTTATGGACACCAGCGAAAAAAACACCTTGAGAACTGTAAGTGCTTTTGACATTGGAGAAGAGGCTTCTCTGCTTCATGAGAGCGGACGGTTCGTACAGCTTAAGCTCTGTTCAATACTGATCGCTGTTTATGGGTAAACATTGCCAAACAGAACTTTAAACAATGTGACGCGACACGCCTGGAAGGGAAAAAAACTAGTTTAATTTTAATATCCAGAAAAGTTGACTCATGAAAGAACGAGTAGCCTTTGGGTAACTTTAACCATTAACCAAGACACAAAATGTTTGATGCCTAAAGATGGAATTTTGACAGAAACTGATCTAAGATCTGTTTACAACGAAGATTAAAATGGATAACAAGCCTTTTCTATGATTAGGGGGGGAGCAAGTTTTCAGATTAAAGTTAACGTATTGTGCTTCAGTAATAACGGCGAATTACGTAAGTCGTTATTTTAAGTTAATTTGGAACTTATATCAAAGATGTATTGCACCACTACTTTACAGTATTTTTTGTGATTTGTGGAAAGTACTGCGAAAACAAATAACACGGAAAAAATTCCGAGATTCAGATAGGATTTGAACCCGCGACTCTCCGTGATTTAGCCGGACGATCCAGCTCCGTAGGGTGGTGGGTTCAAATCCCATCTGGAACTCGGAATTTTTTCCGTGTTATTAATACATGGAAAATTCTTTACAATTCTTACTGTGAAAATGTTTTCGGAATTTTTTTCTTTAACGGGAGTGCCTTAAAAACATGACGCATATTGGAAAGTATATCAAAATGTAAAATGAAAACTTTTTGTAACCGCAATTTTAATGATTTGTTCTCTTGTTGTTGTCATCATCGATCAAACGACTCGGCTCTACTTTGTGGCTTCAAAACAAGCTTTTTTCAGACACAAAATACCAGTAAACAATTAATTTAAACTAGTTGATCGCACGCCAGTTTGAACCTTTCTGGAACCTCAGGCTTTTCTTGATAAGCTAGGCCACAACACAAAATTTGCGCTACTACTAATTGAAGTTTAATACGTTTCGTGCATAAAATTGTTTGGGCTCCAGTTTGAAACATCTCTAAGCATTAAATTTTCCAGTGCTTAGCAGCTGGGAGTTGACGTCATTGAGGCTTGTTTGTACTTTGGGTAAGAAATTAACTGGTGGAAATCCAATCATACGTTTATTCGCGTCTTTAGCCCTGGGAAAAATAAATACAGGCCTTGGACACGAATCAAAACATCGCTACAATATTGTTTAGCTATGTAAAGCTTGCAAAATTAGAAATTTGGGATTTGCAATTTAACAGTAAAGCGTAGTTTTGAGGAAGTCTTCACCAAACCTGAATGCAAAATGTTTTGTCGTTTTACAATCTTTTGCATTAATTCGACGAGCTCTTTTGTTCACTTTTATCTGTGCAGGGTTATCTTTTTTGCATATAACAACTAATTTTCACAATGTTAAGTGTGGAACTACACAAAAGTGTCTTAAAATAGCTGAAAGTATCTGAAGTAATTTTTATCTCAATGTTGTTGAGGTGGACAATTTCAGTAGAAAAACACACATTAAATTATTGCATTATACACGTAATCATTAATCACAAAAATGATTTGGAAAACACTGCAGGATTCGTTACAGTATAAATCAAATTACCTGGTCATAATCGGTTTTACAAGCTCAAAAATTTACCGATAGAAACTTTAAACTACCATACGAAACTTCTCTCAAACGAAGACGGATTCTATGACTTTTGTGAACAGCAAATTTTTCTTTTTCATTTGTCTGATTTGTTTCTGATCACGTTTTCAGCAGCTGTTTCAGTTACCCGCTAAACAAGGCAACACTAAATATGAGCGTAATTGCATTCCTGTTGTGTAGAATACAACAGATCTGCTTACATCCAGTAAAATTAAGACCATTTGTAGATATTTCCGGAAGAAATTCGCACAACGAAAACCGTAGTAAGCCCCCCTTCGGCAACATCATAAATTCTTGCGTAATTTTCTCTCTTTGCATCATATCTGAGAGATTTGTTATTTGTAAAATAACGACGCTTTCTTTGCTGATTCCGGTTTACTTTAACCTCTCTTTTACACAGTTTGAAAACAGTAAATTGCGTTAAAATGTGTTGTCGGCGTAGCAGACTGTGTTTGATCATGCAAGTTCCCTAAAAAAGAGACTGTTGAGGAACTCTTGAATTGCAGAAAAGATAAAAATTTTCTATTATGATGGCAGCTGCTCTTCAGAACTATTATGCAGCATTTCAAAGGAATTTTTACCTTTGTGTTAGATGGTTCCATAAACGATCTTGCCATTTTACATCTTTTGTGGCAAAAGAACCTCTGCCGGACTCGTTGAAGCACTTAGATGGGGCCTTCTTCGTTCGAAACGTCATTAAAGAGCCATTTTTCTACAGCTCACGACGGGATTCCTTCGCTAGGAAAAAAGCATTGAATAATTTAGTCCGTGAACAAAACATAATTACACCCCGTCTGTGCACATGTCTATAATTGTTACCGGTTCTAACAGAAGTATGAAAGTTTAATCATGTGCAATTTAATCGCCCACTTCCTGCGCCTGCGCTGAACACAGCATGGGGTTAATAAAGCACGGGCACGTATTCTCGAGCCCAGAGCCTTACTCTGTCAAAGACGATCGAGTCTTGCGATCTGGGTCGAGAATATGCTTGTTTGTCATTCGCAACTCGTTGGAACGTTACATAATTTTAAAACTCCACGAAAAAAGCTTCATTAATTTGCCTTTTATCAGCTGTTAGTTTACAGGACCGACTATTACGAACGTTCTTGATGGTTTTAGTTGGGCAAATTTTTTTTTTCATATTACGAGAAATTAGTTTTTTTTTCTTACTAAGTTTATAGAAGCCTCTATATTCAGAAGAGTGTTACGAAAAATTCCATCTGGTAATGAGGCTGCCGAAAAACAGCTCCACCAAAAAAGCCTTCTGAATAAAATAAACCCAAGTTTTATTTAAGAATCATTTAACGGTATATCATGAAAATCGCTTATTCCCTTCTTCTCTTATTTGTTAAATGGACTATTTATCATTTCCTTTTAGTGGCAGGTGTTCAGAAACAACACATTATTGCCTTGACGACCACCCTAAATAAGTTTTTATTTAGCGTTGTTCGTTATTATTCCACCTCCAGCGATAATTTAAAGGAAAACGCTTATTGTATCTTTCAAGCAACTGATTTCATTCTACAACCTAATCTAGGTAAGGGAAATTTAATATTTCAACAGCGCATCAGTTACGTGGGATCTAGTCTTCCTGCTTGGAATTCTTAGCAGTATTTTCCAGCATTCAATTTTCTCTTTGTATGCAAACGTTATCAGTTAGTTGTTTCAGTAACGAATTGAGATATTTGGAAGAACTAGATTCCAATCGTTTGTTTGCATTTTATTCGGCAGTATATCATTCCTTGATTCTCGTGAAATAACAGTATTCTCGGCTGGATGAGAAGAAAATTCCAACGGCAATTTTTAAGCGAGCTGATAGATACAACAATTTTGCTAACAGGCTGTATTTAAACTGTCATGTTTGGTGTTAAGATAACAATTACAACTGCTAATCTACGGAGAAAAAACCCACAAAAAAAATTCGACGTTTATGAAAGATACGCTGCCTCCTTAACATTGCCGAGTTTGCAGGTGGAACGGCAACCAAAGACAAACGACAAGAACCCGTTTGGACACGAGTGCACCTAAAAATAGAAATTGAGGATGCGTGGAGGTGGATTATAATAACGCGGACTTGAT
>OMLO01000864.1_pt1 | contig 21805 bp, 24 predicted proteins | sample 1674811 | NCBI WGS metagenome assembly OMLO01 (sample SAMN06265003, study PRJEB25207) | coral metagenome | isolation source: Coral host | place: Mexico:La Bocana,Puerto Morelos, Mexico | collected 2008-11-13 | reverse complement strand
CAAACAGCTGAATTTGCGACGTAATGGTATCTCAGGTGAGTGAGTTGGTATGTTGGGCCCCATGTTTGACTTTGTTTATGAGGCACAAAAGATGGTATATAGTGTAGAAGATTGTAACTTCGAGTTCAATTTCATTCAAGTTCATAATATGCTGAGGCATCGCTGATCTTGGCCCGCTGTTGGATGTGATGCAGCAACGACCAGATTTGATCATCGAAATAACCCCGCAGTTGCTTGACGGAGCCGGTGAAGCCGGAAGTGCCGTGAGCGCCGAGTGCTCTGCCAGGGGATCTGAATGAAGGGGACATGAGGCAGGATGACGCCATCGTTTTGCAAAAAAGTGAAGGTTTGAAGGTCATTAATTTACCAAACACAATCAATCGTCCTCAGAAATTCAGATACCCAGGGCATCTCATATCCCTTGGAAGTGTGACCATGCTTCACATACAGTATCCGTATCATCATAATTCATCAACTGTTTCACCTCCTTCTGCAAGCCATGTCGAAGCACTCCCTGAAACTAACGTAGAAGCTACTGTACCTTTGCTGTTTTTTTTTGAACTTCCATGTTAGATTGACTTAGGATTTTGGTATGTAAAAAAATTGAAAAGTGCTTTGTTAGTTAATAAGGGTGCACCCCCCAAGACAAAGAGATATGTTTGAAAAAGTTGGGATAAGATTTCGGCTTATACAAACAAACATGGAAGGTCACACAGAGCAAACTTTGGGATCAAGCTAGCTTCCACGTTAGTCAGAGGTTGCCGAGTTTTGTTTTTTTTGATTTCGATCGGAAGACGGACCTCAATGAGCTAGGTATTTGGCGGTTGGTTTTCCAAGTAACTTACTGCCATTCTTGGCCCCCCGGTTGCCGAGCCCAAAAACTTAACAAAACGATACTTTAATAAAGAAAAATCTCCGCTCCAAAATTAAAATCGTTTTCTCTTCCTGTGGGGCATTATCCCCAGCACCCTTCCCATTATCCTCCCCTTCCTGAACCCATTGGGCAATATTGGGCAGCTTCCATGTTTGCTAGACTGGGTGTGAATTCGGGCGGGGAAACCTTTCCTCATCCAAGGTCACAATTCAATATGTTTGTTCCAACTTCCACGTTAATGAATACCAATCCTCCAAAACAAAACACTTCAAAACATCCAACTTCCAGATTTGTTTTCATGGGGCTGAGGAACTTCCAGGTTCGTGAAATCCGTTCTATCTTCACACTTTCTTGACAAACACAGAACCTTGAAGTAGTTCAGTTTGACCACCTTCGGGACTTCTATGTTTGTTTGGCACTGTTGGGTGGTCTGGATGTTAAAAGGTCATGATAGTCAAATGTGATTTTTTGAAAACTTCTTTGTTTGTCAACAATGTGACGCAACATCCTTTAACATTCGTTCAGGGCCTGGACCACTGTCCCCGGGCAATTCCTTGAGAACCAACTTCTATGTTGGTAAAGCCTTTTTCTGGAATGAACTTCCACGTCAGTTTCAGGGGGAGTATCCATATCATCATATTTCATCAGCTGTTTCACCTCCTTCTGCAAGCCATGTCGAAGCAAATTCAGACATTTCTAAAATGGAAAACTCGGACCGTTTTTGGTTTTCCGACCATTTGGGGCTGGGAAAGTCATGACTTCAAGACACTGCAAGTTCATAGAACATGTATTCACAACACATTAGAGCATAAATGCTCCTGCCATTTGCTGTCCAGTTTTGCACAAACTCATTTTCCAACAGTTCGTTTTGTAGGAACACCACCTGGGGATGTTTCAAAATTAGGGACACCCAGACGGTGAATAGAAGTAGTCAATCACTCGATTTGGGTGCCCGGAAGTTTTGAGACACACCTGGAAAACTGTGTTTTACTACAAGTCCATCATATTTGAGATCAATTGTTGAGTGGTTTGTTTGCCAGGTACGAATCAAACCAACCAACCAGCCAACCACCAATGAACCATTCATCTAGAAGATCAAATTGAAGTTTCGGACCTTCATCACTTGATGTATGCGAACTTCATTCCCACAAGGTGGGCCCCGGATCCAGTTCGAAATGGGGTTATAACACTTACAAATAGCTTTATAAATGGGGTAGCTGGGGTTGTTTCACCCCGAAAAAAAGTGGAGTTATTTTTTGTTTCGCGGGGCTGGTAGGGGCCCCCACCTCGGTCTAAACTCAACTCACAGCGGGCTGAAATAGCTGAAATAATTGACCTTCAAAAATCCTTCACCTGATTCAAGCCATGGTATTTTGTCCAAATCATCCAAGGAAGAATCCACTTATCGAATTTACCCCTTTTTTATTAATTTTTCAAAAGGGGCGAAAACCGGTGTCTTCTTTCTTTTCAATTCGATTGGCGCTGTAACGGGCTCATTAAAAAGCCTAAGCAGCCTTAAAAAAAGTTGGGACGGTCGAACGTCCACTGCAGCCCCCGCAAAAGCAGGGTTGTTTTCGTAGATGTTGACATGTGGTGACACACGTGGATGAGCCATTGCAGTTAAAGGAGAGCTCAGTGTTTTTGTTGGAGGTGACCTTTGCGGAGATTTTTCCAATTTTTTCCCGAACTCAAACTCAAGAACTTTTTCTTCGTCACGTTTATTGTCATGTATTATTGGGGTGTGGTCCCTTCCCTCTTAACAGCGGCAAATAAAGGTAAAAATCGGGATTCCCTACTAAAAATGGTTCATAATCCTGGTGGTCACTGGCATCCTCGAAAGGGGCCATACCCAATGTATTATAGATACCCCCGGCCCCATATTTTTTTTCAACTCATCCTTCCGGTAGCAGTCATATCCTTCAATGTGTCAATTGAAGTCCGGCCTTTGCCTCTTGAGGTTTTGCGACTGGAGGATAGCGACTGGTTAGGTCAAAAATATTCATACCTTCTGGCCAAATTGGAATAATATTTCACCAACCTAGATTTGCCTGAAAGGTCCCATTTCCCTTACGAAATTTGCTACCATTTGCGAGATGTTGGTCGTCTGAGGTCGCTATATTTTGACCACATACCTTTCACTCACTAGGATCAAAAGGCAATTTATTATAGATCCTAAACCTGGATGTTTCGGCCATGTTGGGGATCCGGATTCCCTTAACAATCACTACTAGTTGGTGGTTGAACCAACCCATCCCGAAAAATATTCGTCAAAATTGGTTCATCTTCCCCAAATAGGTGTGAAAATAAACATATATTTGAAATCACCTCCCAGACTACCTTTTTTTGAGTGACTTCGGCTGAGATCCCTACGGCCTTTGCCTCGACTTATAGGATGTCCTGTTACAGTTGCCCTTCCTTGCTGCAAAGACTCGACAACTTGTGCCGACATGCTGCCACCGTCTTCCACCATGCAGGTGGCATTGCGGCATCTATGCACCTGAAAGGCGTGGGTCCACGGTGTTAGAATGCCTGTATAGGGGCCAACCTGCCTTCCCTAGTACAATTCTCTATATATCTTATAGATCCCAAAAAAACCCATGAAACATGCCAAGTTTTAAAGCTTTCAAACCCTAAAAATATGGGTTATATAACATTATAAGCTCTACAAATGAAAGTTGCGGGTTCCCATATATATATATATATATTGTATATATATATATAATTACATCAATTCATGTCTCATAGAATTTGCCATACCATGGGACGGTATGGGATACCAGGTTACCAGTCAGTTTCTCAAAGTTGATACCTGTGGTTTGTCAGATTTCAAGGTGTCAATCTACCGGGGCCCACCGATCGTTAGAAATGGACTTATATATCGGCCTTTACCTGGTGGTTGACCCAACCCATTTGAGCAATGAAAAAACCCTGATTTTTTAGGGTATATTGGGGCTTTAAACTACCCAGTCAAAAAAGGGATTTAAAAAACCATTATAAGTTATAAGGATCCCTATTATCCAACCAGTATAATGGAAAGTAGGAGGGTTTTTTTGTGGCTCATCTGAAACATATGCAAGTCAAATTGGATCATTTCCCCAAATAAAAAATATTTGAAACCACCAACCTAGATGTAATTCGGTTGGGTTTTTTTCAGCCATATCAGTTTTTTCACCCGTATTTCAGTGGAGTTTTTGGGCCCAAGTTTGTATCCATTTTTTGAGGAATGCTGCTGCAGGTCGAAAACAATGGACTGGAGGAGACAAAGGAGACATGGACACATAGACCGTGTCTCCTCAAAGGGTTTGTTTGGTCTTGGCCTAGACTCGACATCCAGTAGCCTTCCTCCAAACATAAGGCCATTTATTTTCGGCCATTTTATAGGGGTTACACAGTAGTTCCATTTACAACTACCGTTGATGGAAGAAATCCTGCACCACCTGGGATGTATAAAACCCTGTAAATAATGGGATAACCTACCTATCAGCTGGTGCAGGATTTCAGCCATCAACAGTAGTGCAGTGTTTTAATGCAGATTCTTGTTTCACTTAGGTTGAAACAACCCTTCCGGGGCCAACACATCCAAATCACTTTGCTGCAAAACGTTTGATACATCCCTGAAATCTAACATCCCTTGGACCCCAACACCATGAAAAATCCCTCAAATCTGTGCTGCAAAAGCCAAGGCCTGCCAACTTCCTTGTAACTTACCTCATCCCACCTCCCATGCACCTAGTGCAATTATCAGTACCAAGAAGCATAAGGCGGTGTCATGGTTAAGTTCTCCATGGCCACGGAAATTTTTTGTTTGGAAATCCAGATGGTAAGGCTTGTGGTCTTTGCTGGACCTGCCACGCACAAAATTTTGGATGGCTTCCAATCCCGAGGTTGCATAGTACTCCAGGGCTCTCAGCCCGTACGTTGCCGCATGGGCATGTTGAACTATGGACGACTTTATTCTGCCAATCATGTCCTCGTCCATGTGGCACCCGAAATATGTTGGGTTGCCCCGCAGCGGGGCTTGGTCAGTGTGCAACTTCGATAGTGAGAAAGCCAACGCGTAGGCCAGAGGAATTTCCGGAAACACACCAACAAATGATTACTTGGATGACCCCAAGGAATACCCCATTTATAAGTAGATAAAATAACCCATTGATCCTAGCCATTGATCCCAACAAACCCAACAGGACATCCAAGTAGGTGATCTTTCCATCCAGCATCATAGTAGTGTGTACCTAGTGGCCGCCATGGTAATAGCTCAAGTTGGAGATCTATAGCAACCCACCAGATTCAAACGCAAACAATTTGAGCGAAACAAAACCCTTGGATGACATGAACCATTAAATCCTAGTTGGAAACATTGGAAAGTACTGTGTTTTTTTTTCATAAGGCAACTGTGGCAGGCTGATATTAGGGGTTTCCAAGTTGATGGAAATTAACAGGCAATGGCTTTTTTCTAGGTCCTTACAATGGATTATAAAATATATATATAGTCCCCATATAACAGGGTAGGATTGTCATCCCCCATATGAAAAGGTAACAAACCGTTTTGAACTCATCACTTCGACGCTGCGCTTCAACGACCGAGGGACTCATTCCTCCTCGGTTTCTGGCCCAAAATCCATCGACAAAATCGGGATGCCCGTAGTGCATGCGTGTGCCCATACCTTGGCGGTGGTCAACAGCGGTGGTTTTGAAGCTCATTATGGTCCCACAAAAGATCCTGTATACCTGGACCTTCCAAGGGGTGCCGTCCTTAAACCCTAAAAAATGCTGAATTGACAGCCTTTAGAAACCATTTGGCACCCCTCTGAAGGTGCTGGTAGGCATGGTTCCTTTAAAGGGTGACATGGATGGTTGATGTTCGTAAATATTATAATATCATACATATATGTATCCTATACGTCTGGCATAAAATGTTGGGTAAAGGTAACGTAATCTGTGCCATGGGTGCAAAGAAGGCCGTATAAAATCCCAAGGTTTCTGCTGGCGCCTTCCATTAATAATAATCTCCAGCCTCGCCACGCTAAGCCTTTGAAGTCACCCTGGAAAAAGGAAGTTACCCTCTAGTAAACTAACATAGCAATGGAATATGCCCATGATCAATAGGAAATACATCTTCAACGGGTCCATATTCCATTGCTATGTTAGTTTCCCAGAGTGTAATTACTCCCCGCAAAACAAACGAAAGTCCCCTTTAAAATGATGGTTGGAAGGCTATTTTTCCTGTTGAAACAGTCCTAGGGGAAACATGTCGATTTTCGGAGGGGGTACACACAGGGTTATGTTCGGTTATGTTCGTTTGAGGATGTTTTGGGGAGGTTAACTTTGAGTAGGTAAAATCCACACATTCTTGAAGTGGAGTTATATATATACATAATATATATATATATATACATGTCATAGAACCCATTTGGCAAAATGCCTTGGCAAATTGAACATTTTACCTTTTCTAGGAGCGCTTGGACGTATCATTTCAGTGGCAAACTTTCCGCTTAGAGGCTTAGAGCAAATTAAGTAGACTTGTTATATCTCATCATACCTATAAGATCTGCATCCTATAATTCCCGCCGTTTTCCAAAAAGGCAGAAGTTCTTGACGTTTTGAACCTTTTTCGCCGACGCTGATGTTTTTCGCCGTTTTCCATTTTGAGCCATTTCTGAACCACTTGTGCATTTGGGAATCATTTGTGTGAATCAACTTTCCAAACAAAACAACTTACCATGGAAAACTGCATTTCAAACCTCACTAGTTTTGATTAAAAAGGTGTCAACAGAACTACTTGTGGATAGATCATTCCTTCATCGACCCATGCACTATGGCCACTTTGGTAGCGAGGACAACTGGGCAAACAGCTGGTGTGGGTGATGCATTGGCAAACCACAAAGATATCAAACATCCGAAGTTTAGTTGACTTAATAAATCTTGATAACAAATATTTCGGCCTCAAACTAAGTAGATTAAAAGGAAATGAAATCGCAACACGTAGAGAAGCAAACAACATGATGTTGGTTCCCATCACCGCTTTTTCCTGCGCTTTGACAGGCGGATTCTTTGATGACTCAACCTTGATTTCATTCTGTTGTTGATCAGAGCCTTCACTTTTAAAAAATACCTTTGCCCCACCCGTAAGTCTACAAGCCTAAAGCCGACCCTTCTGCTCAAACGACTGATTCTGCCTAAAAAATCTTCGTTCATTTCGCAGGCAGTCCACTGTGGGTTTGGAATGAGGCTGTCACCACTTTTCAGTCGAGATAGCAAAAAGTAGGCCAAATGGTGTAGCCCATGAAGTTTTGGCTTTTGAATAAAAGCTCGGATCTTCATTTCAAGACTCTTTCGTCCCAAGACAACATAGCCACGTAAAACTGACATCATAGCAATGTACAACCTCCTTGCGCAATCTCTCTCAAGCCACAATTTGTGGTGGTGCACCATTCTAAGTTTCAAGCAGGCTGTGCATACTTGAAGCATTTGCCCCAAAAGCTGGTGATGTCCAGGAACTACGGGGTTCTGAAGGTTGAGTTTCAAAGTGAATTCCAACCAACCAAGCAAAAGAATAGTGTCGCTCCCCTTGGAATTGCTCCAAGGGGCCGAGGCCAAGTTTTTCATATTGAAAAATGACTTGGAGAAACTCCTCAAACCCGGCGTTTTTTTTCAACTTTGCACCAAAGACTGAACATGTTGTATGATCGATTGAAGCGATCAACTATGTTTGTGGAAGAACCTTCATAGTCAAAGAATCCTTTTCGAAGCAACACAATTAGAACCCCGCCAACCACATCTCTTCCAATGCCCAGCTTGTGGATGTGAAACAAGTCGCCAGCCAGGAGTTTCTCCGGACAAGATGCATTGTACGGGAGCTTGGACAAGGGTGGCACGTCATCTGTGTCCCATGGCCTATTCAAATACATGGTGTTTGCCCATTGAGGTTCATCTTGATAGTCTTCAAACTTGCATGTAGGGCCACCTGCTTTACAGTGATGACAGATTTCGATTTCCGCCACCCTTCCCAAATTCGCATAGCATCTTGTGAGTCGCATCATTTTTTTGTGGAAATCCATGTCGCCTTTGATGTGACAAACCGCTGCAAAAATAGGCTGACCATCGTTTGTCATCACACCTTGATAGAAAAGTGAAATCAAACTGGCAACAATTTCCTCCGTGACTACGTCGACGATATGGGGATGCTTTTTGTACAGCCATCCACCTGCCCCAAAAAGAAGCCATCGAGACAGATAAGAGTGGCCCTTGTAGTTAGTCAATTGACCCCTGGCAACTTGAAGAATTTCAGGAGGTAAAGACCCAGAATCTGAACCATAGGATGGCCAATCAGGGCGAGCTGCTAATTCCTCGTGACATGAACATCCTTTTAAGGTATTGTCAGGCACTGACCCAAACGGTGTTTCCATGCTCATCACCAAATAGTTGGATCGTTTGACTGCACGACCCTCATCCCCGTGCAAGAGTAAAGGTACTACTCGATGGAGTCGATTTCTATGTTCTGTAAACACGTTGTGATCACCATGTTGTAGTTCGTACACTTTCCAAAACGCATGGAAGTTTTCAAAAGCATCACCATGATGTCCACCCAACAAGTTTGGCTGTGTATTCATCCAGTATTGAATCCAATCCTCTGGTTTGATGTGAAACGTTTTTACAATTTTAGTATCCGAATCTTCACACCGATGTTCCATCGATTGAATTGGAATTGGCAATGAAAGTCCCAAATGCGTAAACAAGGTTTGCATGTCACGCTCCGCATTGTTCGGATTTGAAGGCTCTTGCCCCTTCAAGATCTGAACAGTTCTCTGGGCACTCACAGCTGTTGCCTCAGCGCATGGAGGGGCTGAGGTTTAAGCTGTTATAAGATATAAGTTGTAAAAGTAAAATGGCATGGCAAATTTTCAACGGGTAGTGAGACCCTGGCTCCATCCCCAAGTGTTTCAGATAGATGATCTAAAAGACGCCCAGGGACATCATGAGAGTCAGGACCTGGCATGGTGGGGGTGAATCCTGCTAAAGTGAGACCCAAATTTCGCAATAACCAGTGCACTAAAAAAACAAAAAAAGGACATGCAGGCAGGTGGTGACCGCATTTTGTTCTTCGAAAGATCATGTCGATATTCCCATCTCATCATAAGGTGCCGCATTGTAGCAACACTTGCAAAGAAATTAGTAAAGTTGGGAAACCAACTTTTAGAAGATACCCAAAGATACCCTAGCCGACCTTGCAGCTCCAAATGCGAAATTTGTTAGGCCATGATGCTGAACCTATGTCAAAAAACCAATCCTAAAAGCATTGATAAATTTTCAAGGTCTTATTATTTCCAAGAACCAGAACAGTTCAGCAAGTTTTAGCAATACATCACATCATTGGCACATACAAAACCCCAGGCTGAAAAACAAATCCTACTTGTCTTGGATGTTACCTTTGCCCCTGACTCTGCGGGGTGGTTGGCCAGCTTTGGCTGCAGCGGCTTTGGCCGCAGCGGCTTTGGCCGCAGCGGCTTTGGCCGCAGGTGTCGGTCGCTCTGGCACATTCTTCGGACACTTCGTTGGGGCCCTTGACCTGGGAACAGGTGTTGGTACATCCCCTGGAAATTTGGGAAGAGTAAAAATTGGATTGCTGAAGCCATTCCAAAAACTTAGCCCGAAACTTTGCAAAGTGGAAGAGGGACATGCTCTCACCAAGCCTAAGGGCCGGAGCTTCCCCTAATACTAATCACTTTGGTTGACAAAATCAAAAACATAAGGGTGGGACTTCCTGCGGGCTGCACAAAGCTCTCCCTGGATCTTTTGTTGCAACCTCAATGACCCAATGCTTTGTTGATCCAGGACATTTGCAGAAAAAACATTACACCAGAAAATGCCTATATGATCGGTTTATACATACGGTACTACAGTCTATTACACTTGAGATTGTATGATGTAAAAAATATATCTTGTATAGAAAGAATATTATATCAAAAAAAATCCGCCCCCAATGAAAGGTAGTGGCAGCTGGTTGCCTTACTTGAAAGTTTTAAACTCTGAACTTAACATGCTTTGGAGTATCAAGGCATTGGATCAATACCTGGTATCACAGGAACATGGCTAGTCCAAGGGTTTTTCTTTTTCAGGATGGACCCATACTATCCGAATTGCCCTATGTTGGAAGAAACAATGGCTGATTTGATGTCTCTTGCCTTAACCAACCGATTTCGATGTTTGATTTAGGGTGGAATCATGTAGTGCCCAATTACATTCGTACTATGTTGATGTCAACCATCCTTTCTATCCAGGCTTACCCTGAGGAAAACATGAACTGATTCGAGAAACAATTCCACGGACAAATTTATCTTAAATCTCCGCTGTCCAGTTAAAAATGATAGGTTGCAACATAGCTACAAAGACCACTGGAAAACACATACGATTGTTTTTCTTTACTGGAGAGCCCAAATATATTTGTCTGGAAGCCCTGTGTTAGATGATTGCTTCTGGTCAAGTAAGAGCGGTACCCCTGGTTTGGTGTGGATCGGATGTGGATGGGGTTTTCTTAAACATGAATTTGCATTATATCGGGGTCTGTATTTTCAATGTCTTCGGAAAAAGCGCCCCAAAGCAAAGGGATACACCCTTAGCAAGCAACATCAAAACGTTCATTACAGTAATATATTATATTATAATATTATATTATTATCATCCGTTTGTGGTTTCAACTTCATCAACCCCCCAAGCCGAAGATGCGAAACACCTGTCCATAAAAACTATATTTAAGGGACTCGTAGGAGAATCCATCAAGAGTTCCTTCTCCATGAAGATCAATCAATGTCTCATCATGTTTTGCAAGGGCTGAAACATGTTGTTGAAGTCGGTTCTTCATCCTCAGAGGTGTTGAGTGGGTAATTTAATACCAACTAAGACTTACTGTTCCAAGACATGTTGAATCTGGACAGCTTTTTCTACAACCAATTCGCCAGAAACCCAAAAAAATAGTTGGACATGTGAACCCATCAAAGATTAAGCAGACTAGGTTCTTCTCTTGTAAGGTGGACAGCTGAGGAGTTGCAAGAAAAACACTGATCAAACCATCAATCTTCGTACTCTGTTTTGTCAAAGCTTTGCAAGCCTTGGGAACCACAGCACTAGGGGCAACATCGCCCTCCACTTCCGGGAAATCAGCCTTCTTGAGCTCCGCAGTGATGGCCTCTGGTTCAGGCTCGATCACATTGGTGTCCTCCTTTTGGTGCTCCAGCTTCAAACCTGAAGCAGAGGCTCCGAAAGTGGATGGGAAGTGACTTGTTTGGGCCATGCAAAACAAACCTGTAGGGAAACCTGGCCTGGTGCTTTGGGGTGATGAAGCTCATGATCATCATCATCTTCATCCCTTTCATCATCATTGATGTAACCCCACTCTAAAGTAGGAGCTTTTGAATCATCAGGGTCATGTTCTTCATCCCACTCCGCAATCTCCTGATGGATATGTCGTTTGGTTTTCCTTAGCTGCAAGAAGAAGAATTGGTAACTAGTAGGGGAAAAGGAAAGACCAAACTAAAAATGATAAAATTGAAGTGGATCCATGGACCATAAATATTCTGTTTTTGGGAAAGTGTCTTGAGACTGCCACGGCACCTGACCTCTGTCCAATACATGAGCCCCTCACCATACTTGGACATCCTGAAGTGGAAAAGAGGGGATTCAATTAATGTATTGAAGGTTGAAACTGAACATTCAGAATTGAATTCAACAAAAGTGAGCCTTTGGAGATGAGGTCGGGCTTGACAGTATCGCATCACTCCTTTGATTTTTTGCCTTGGTTTGGGGTGGATTATAGTTGCCAAGAAACTGAAAACAGGTCATCACAGAAAGCGAAAAAACGCAGTTGTATAGAACCAATGATCGATCAGTTATTCTTGGCAAATGCAGGCTTACATACATAGGAAGAATCTCAGCAACAAAGACACCATGACGTGTTTGTATTGCTACTAAAAAGTTGTGAGGTGATTGATACTGCTTGAAATCTAGAGGCTCGCTATACTTGAGGTTTTGCATATCGGTGACCGTGAGCCACTCGCCCTCAACTTCATTCATCTCCTCTGAAATTCGTTCAGTGATTGCACGACATCGTTTGATGAATCGGTCCTCCAGGGAACGGTTGAACAATGGTAAACTACATTAATGACCCCCATGACTCGAAACCTAACTTAATATGCAGTTGCCTAATCAGCTGCCTAAAAATGGCCAGATGATTGGGGAACTTGCTTTAACTTTTACCATTGGGCGAAACTTTTGGGATCTTAAAAAATCGCAATCAAGAATGGTAATATTTCGTTCCATTCTGTCCGGATCATACCCAGCTTTCTCAAACATAGCTTTCAAAGAATCGCGACCACCACCACGGAGATCAGCCCATGCTTCACACCATTTAGCATCAAGCGAGAAGCTCCCATCCTTTTTCCTTTGGAATATCCTCCGCATTCTATTATAGACTGCGCTATCTGAAAGTGCAGGAGGTGGGGTAGACTCTGTAAGAAACTCATCGTCCTCATCATTCCTAGGCCTTTTCTCAGGCTTTTCAGTCTTGATTGGGACATTGACATCTTTTCGGGGTAAAGCTTTGGCACAAGTAGGCACCCTGGAAGACTGACCCAAGGTGGGGGCAGATGTAGGCACCACTGGAGACTTCCCATTAGGTGGACCCTCTGGTAAAGGTGACAGTGGCGGATACCTCTGTGTGGGGGTTGGGGTTGCAAAAACAGGTTCCAACCCCTCCGGATTTTCCTCAGCCACTCTTTCACCCAAAACCTCGTCAGGAGCTTCTGCTGAAAGGCCTAACAGGCCAGGGCTGGGGAAAGAAAGACTGGAAGAAGCAACTGCAAGTTGCAAAACCAAGAATTGACTTGACTCCCCAAATCTCACATTTTTTTTTGAAGAAACAAAGTTCAACCAAACCTTCAGAGGCGTTTGCCAGTTCTTCAGCCAGTTGTCTCTCTTGCTCCTAGAAGGGTGCCATGGTACATGTTGTATGAACTAACTTACTTTTTGAAACATTATGCATAGAAGTTGGAAGTTCAATCAAAAAAATATATCAGAACTATAATATACATAATTCTCACTTAATGTATTATACAGATCACTGTGGCAAAAGAGGGGATTCCAAAACAGATGGTAGAAATAACCAAATCACCCAACAAGAAATTTGTATCAGTAGATGTGGTACTAAAATTTCGCTCCTGCAACCGTTCCAACTCTTGTTCCATCTCTGCTCCATCAGGGTCATCCGCCCGCGACATGTCCAACCCAGCCACTACTTCAAGGCCACGACCCAATGTTTCGTTTGACCAGGCTTGACTTTTAAAAGCCATACTGCCTACCTAGAAATCCTTTCAGCCGCGACTTATATATTCGTCAAAGTACAGTGTGTTTTTTGTTCTGGAAACGATCAAATTCGGCAAAGTATAGTCTGATTATTTTATTGGAAGACCATCAACTTCTGCAAAGTGCAGTCTGTTTTTTTTGAAAACAATTATCAAAAACATACCAAAAATGAATTTCGGGTTTTTTCGCCGTTTTCGTGTGGTTTTTCGCCGTTTTCGTGTCGTTTTTCGGCGACGTTGGAATTCCAAAAAATCAAGAATTCTCCATTTCAAAGTTTTACAGCCAGCGATGGGGCAAACAAAGCAGTTTATTTTGTTTGTTTCTGCAAGAATCCAAAAGCCCTAGCAAGCTTTGAAGTGCCTTTTTCACCCCACTCCGTGTGCACAACACAGATCACAAACGGGTGTTCCCGGTGTTCCCAAAACGAATTAGCGAGAACAATACCTGGTAGTCTGTTGACTAGGAAGGTGATTGAAACAGCAACTCTCGGTACTTATTTGGGAGTCTCAAGTGTTTAGACCCTCGTACGTACCGGTAAATGTACCAAAGCTCACAGTCATCCCAAGGGTCCCCTGTAGGCATAGACATCAGCAAGGTGAAGACATCACAGTCAGTAACCACCTGGGCAAATGATAAAGTCTACGGTGTATTGAGGAAAGTTCTGGGATCACTCATGCATCCTCCCCCAAAAACAAAAGACTAATGATGAATTTTAACAAAACATATTGCTTTCAGGTGCCTCTGGAGCACTTGGCTTGGAATGGATGAAGTCTCGTCGATGTTCAATTATTTTTCCAGCAAATCGGACTGGATAAAGCCTCGGATGGCTAAGTACTGGTACATGATTTCCATGTGGTAAGCCAACCGAGGAAAAGTCATAAATGCAACATTTAACATCTTAGAAAAACAAAATGATTCCTATTTCAATCCAGAAAGCTGGGTGTTCTTGAGGACCTTTCCATTTCCCTTATATCTCCGTCTCCCACTGGAATCCAAATACTTCTCAGCAGTCTTTACCAATGACTTGTGTTTAGATTTCTGAATGGGGCCCAAGTCGAGAGTTGAAATCATTGGGGATGTACTCCACAGCAACGTCCTCTTCAAACACATATGGCCGTAGCGCTTCATCCACAAAGCTTGTTTGTAGATGCCTTAGTTTAATGGATGTCTAAGTCTAAGGAAGCTATACCTTTGGGGTATTCAAAAAAAGACTAAACACACACATACCGTCACAACCTGCTTCTATGATATACAACATAAATACAAACACCATATCTCAAAGTGAGCCAATGTACTGATGCCCTTTTTCCGCAGGAGTTGCACCAAATGTTGAAATCTGGGATGCGCATTCAACAGTGTTGAGTTGGGGTTCTCAATGATGGGAACTCCACCAGCCGCTATGATAAGTAGCACCAGCAACATTGACCTGCAAGGTATGTATGAACTTTTTTTGAAATAGTAATGTCTAATTATAGTCAATGATGGGGATGATCAACTATAATCATCATTGATTATAGTTATGACTATTTCAAAAAAGTTCATAGTATACAAACAATTATTTACTGCAAAAGTCAAAACATCCTAATTTTTTGGGCAACCGCGCCTCCCTGTCCCTTTATTGGCTTTGTAAACCGCCAATGATACAGGACACCCAGTTGGAAGAAACAAACTCCTATGCGTGGACCCCCGAGAAATCGACACAAAAGTGCTGCAACAGATCCCGAACATCGCCAGGAAGTCATCCATCCGGGCTTGGAGAATAAGTACACAGGCCAACCTTTGGACGAAGTGGCGGAAAGGGTGTGAAACAAGGTTGTGACATGTCCAAATAGAAGCAATCAAAAGCAAAGCGTTTCATTTTTGGATAAGGGGCGTGAAACCTCCACATGTGTTTATATCCATGGAGTTGTTGGTTGTCTTGTTGTCCCCCAAAGTATCGTACAAAACATCCATCGCCACGCATGTTTGCCCAAGTCCCGTGGCCAGCTTGGCCAATCTCCGTGCCCCAGCATAGAATTCTAAGACATCATATTTGTTCTGGTCGACGTTCACCATAACCAAACATGAAATAAGGAGAATGGTGACCACAAAAACCTAAGTTCCAAGTGTGGAGTTGTATTGAAGTGTGAATTTTGTTGAAAAACATGATGCTTTACTTTATAATGTTTAGTCTTAGTTTTTTCATTTGTTTATTGGCAAGATACTTTGGGTGCACCCAAAGAAATCAATCGACGCAGAATCATATCAATCTTTGGCGACCATGGTGGGCACTCACGGGCTGGATCAACATCTTTACTACCCCTACCCTCCATTCCACCAAATACCCACACCACGGACCACTGTGAGCCAAACTTTCCGATTACATCCCACTTGTTTGAAGAATGAAAAGTTTGACTGAATCTCTCAATGATTGAGTTGGTTGAATTCAAACTCAGTAAACTTGTTCAAACCTGCCAGACCAACCTGCCGTCTCCCCATCAATGACGCCATACCGGGTGTACGGCCCCAGGTTTCGACGAGGGCCCATGTACCTGGAGGCAAGGGGGCGTGGCATAGGCAAATCGTTTGAAGTAGAATCTGGATGGAAAAGTCACTTGAAGTTTGAGCGGCAATTTTTTCTCTGAGTCCGATCTTCCCAGCAGGTTTGTCTCTAGCTGCTAGGTTTCGACCATAGTACCATAAAGTACCTACATAATGCCCAAGATGGAAGCTTGCAAAACACACTGGCCAGCCAATAGGCCAATAGGGGTATTATCGATTTTATATATGATTTCCGAAAAATACATCTTGTTACGCAAGAAAACTTATTTGGACAACATAAACTTGCTAGACATCTCCACCCCCATTCTTGGCATCCAGTGTGTCAAACTAAGCAAGCGAAGTCCCCAGATCAGATGCTACCCATGTTGGTGCACCTCAAATCATCTTGCCTTAGATTGGGCAATTGGGCCCCAAAGTTAACAGGACAAAACAGTTAACCTTTTTGTGGTGGTTTTGGGATGACCAGGGCCAAGTACAAACCAGAAAAACATACACATTCTCCTAAAGAAGGTTAAGGTACTCTTGGCGAGGTCCGAATCCAAGAAGGATTGCACACAACCCTCAAAGAAGAAAGTAAAGTTAGTGACAATGCCGGCATTCTTTTGGCATGTAACGCAATGATTCCAGAAAGGAACCTGGCAAGGGATGACTTGTTTTGGTCATTGCCCCTTGTAACTTAGCATGTTTTACAAAACACCTGGAAATTATTGTTCTGTTTTGTGTTTGATTTTTATGTTGTGTGTTTGAGTCAAAATTTCAAACGAAACAGTGGTAGGTGATCCAGGCCTCGAGGGATGTGGGAGCACGGATCAGATCTTTGACATGTGTTTCAAAGATATCTCTGATGGAATCAAATCGCTCGGATGGGATCTTGGTGCTTGGACGGTTGCGACCTGCGAAAGTTTTCTTCCTGGATGGTTGCTGAACTTCCAGTGGGGGTTGCTGACGTTTTCTGCGTTGTCCATCACCACCAGGCGAAGCAGGTTGCTCACCACCACCAGGCAAAGCAGGTTGCTCGCCACCACCAGGCAAAACAGGTTGCTCGCCATCACCAGGTTGCAAAGCAGGTTGCTCACCAGGAAAGGCAGCAGGCAAAGCAGGTTGCTCACCATCAGCTCGATCACCACCAGGTACCGCAGGTTGCTCACCACCACCAGGCAAAGCAGGTTGTTCACCATCACCAGGCACACCAGGCAAAGCAGGCTTCACTTTCTTTGGCTTGGAATTGCTTGAAGTTTCTTTCCTCTTCCTCGGCGCCGCTTTGGCTTTAGCTTTCGCTTCAGCCTTTGCAGCAACCTTCTCTGAAACTTTCGCCTTTGATTTTGCCAATGCTTTGGCCTTCGCTTTGGCCTTCGCCTTGGCACTGGCAGGCTTTTTCATTCCAGGTTTTCTTTTTTTTCCTGGTTTCTCATCCTCATCCTCTCCCTCTTTCGCCTCCATCTCTGCTTCCTTGCGCTGTTCCATTTGCTCAGCGCGTGTCACTTGCTCTTTGGTGTGGAACAGGTCTGGAACATCCTGGTCCTTAGCACCCTCAACGCCATCAACCTTTGTCTCCACTTCCTCCTTCTGTTCCTATTCCACACCCTTCGGTTCTTCTGGAAGGTTTGGCTGAAGTTCAGGTTCAGGAATTTGATCTTTAGGAGGTTCTTGTTCAGGGGCTGTTGAAGATGGTAACTCCAAAGTAGTCGATCCCACACCGGAAAAATCAGCAAATCTCTTGGGTGGATCATCAGGGCATGGCACCTCTTGGGGTGGGTTCTCAATCCACTCCTTTGCCGCTGGTGACATGTCGAATGGACAGGTCTCCATCGTAGTGACATCAGTCTCATCACGGCGATTCTGCAAAGGCCGGGCACACTGCTGCAAAGCCGGTTTGGAGCTGGAGCTTTTCAGCCTTTGCCTGGGCAATCCACAAGTGAAATTGGACCAGCGCTGGGAATTTAAGTTGCCACCCTGGAACAGATTTATGGGGACTGAAAGGGTTTGAAAGGTTCTTGCTATGTTTTTTTCCAACAGTTACTAGCAAACTAGAACAAAAACAGTTATGCTTACTTCAAGCAAGTGGCTTGACACTCTCAATCTTAGCTCGAAGAATTGCCAGATCTTCCTGTGTGTACTTATGCTTTGATGGCAAAGGATCTTTCACAACCATGGTAGTCATCGTATGAGAAGCTTGTGGGGCAGCAGGGGAAACTGGTGAGTCTTTGACTTCTACAACCTCCTTTTCCTTCTCAGGGGTTTGATCTCGCACGGTTGATGCAACTTCAGAGCCCCCACCATTGTCAGGTGTGTCCTTCAACTCCTCATCGACCTTGAACTGCCCTTCGGCTGCAAGATCAGGCGGAGGTGTGACATGAAGGGGAGATTGGGCTTCCAAAGGTTGGGAGTCTGGCTCATACAAAGGGTGATCAAGTGGTAGCTGTGTCTCTGGAAGAACAGGATGTGCAACCAATTCTACCCCTAGAGACTCAGCTAGGCATGCTTCTGCATAGTCATCCTGTATGCAGGGGCCTTCAGGTTCTTCAATATCATTATCACCATCATCACCATCAACGTTCTCACCCTCGTTACCGGTTGGGTCTGGGTACTCTATAGCTTCCATCGATGCCTTCTTTCTAGAAGACAATTTCGCTGGCCAATGGGCAGCCATGACTTCGGTGAGAAGCTGCATCATGGGGTCCTTACTATGTGTCCATTAAAACTTGGGAAACTATGATTTAAAAAAGTGGTTTGTCGAGCCCAACACCCCAAAAAAAAATATTCTGGGGCATAGGGACTCAATGCTACTAAAGTTCTTTTTGGAAAATAAGATCCAAACAAGATTCCCTGCGTTTGCAACCATCATGACGGTGAACAAGATAGCTGACAAATCCTCTGATAGACACAGCATCGCAGTTCATCTTGACATAATCATCCGCTAAACAAAGCTTCTTGCGACAAATGTTAACCTGCAATCAGGGATGAAATTTCCTACCCCTAAATCAATGTTGGAAGTAGGGGTGACCTACGACTAGTGTTAGATGTGTTAGAGGTTGGACTTTCCAAAATTTCAAGGTATATTGGCTTAAAACGTTTGAACAGTTCAAAACATTTTCATCATGCCGGTCCTGTTTACGGACTTCGTCAATGTTCACAGTCTTGCCAGTGCTAGTTTGGGGACACCACAAATTAAGGAGGATCTCCATAAGCCGAACATTGAGGGAGATCGTTGTGAAGCTGATGACGCCAATCATGCGTTTATCAGGCCAAACCAGCAATGAGTTGTTCTTAAGGAATTGGGCCCTGATCACTGGATCAGCTTCCCAAGCAGCCCCTAAGCCATCCAAGGATGTGCCCTCACCTCCCTCTTCGACCATGCCCGGACCCCCAGCTGCCATGTGACAGCCAAGTTCAGAACAAGCTAAGAATCAACAGGTGAGCCAAAATCACTGAAAGAACAATCCTATTCAAAAGAAGGAATGGAAATGCAGTCCTATGGAAAGTAAAGAGGAAACCCAGAACGTGCCAGAACGTGCAACGACATTCCGTGGGTCACTTGATGTCTATCCAGTTTGCGAGCCATCATAGTTGAAGGCAATGTTGAAGGCCTGCGTGCGATTGCTCCATGTGAAGACTCAAGTGTGGAGAAAACTCTTGGGCTTTGAGATGTCTTACTTAAGGCTTTTGGATCCTTGCCGCTAGTGCACCTTTTTTGACCCACACTAGAAATCCCATGAAGGAGTTATTGGCCTTCATTTATATTTCTGTCCCCTGAGGCGAACTACGAGATGGATGCTCAGTGATTTCGGCCTTGGGTCATACGTGCAAAAAAAAATAAAGGGACACGCTCTTCGACATCTAAACATCTCAGATTGAATGATTTAAGAAGAATTGAAATGCCAAAATTCAACTATAGACGGTCTTGAAGTGCATTCAAGGGACACTTTCCAGTGTATTTTTTCACAACGTCAGCAAGATACCGAACAAGGCCATTCATGTGGTAGTTCTCTAACAAAATGCCCGCTTTGCGTTCTGTCACTGTCTCCTTAGAATTGTTTTTTTTATATATTTTTACTGAGTCGAGTTCGAGATGTGCATGAGCAATAAAATGCAATAAAGCATTCAGGATTTCGCTGTGTTTCACTTACTGTACTTAAGTTGGAACAAGATACCTCGGCGGTGTCATCAAAAAAAAGGCGCTGGGCTTCGATCCACCACTCTCTTGGCAATTCTGTTAGGCCTTTCAGGGGCCAACCACTAGAAACAACCAAAAAAAAGATACATTAGATACTATAAAACAGAAAAGCAAGTCATGTTTGCAGACACCGCCTGCATCCTGTAGATCGAGGTAAGTCTTGTCTGAAAGGAGGGCAAACCGATCCATCACACTCCACTCCCTACAGGCTCCCCACAGGTGAACCCCGACACAATCTTGATCCCAAAAAGCTTCATGAAGCTGAATCACTGGGCGGGCAAAGCAGTAGAAAGAAACCTGTATGCAAGGCAATGCAAGGTGGGGGGAGGCGGCACCTTTGAAGCCATCATGAGAGGAACATTGGTCTCTTTCCCAACTAAAAGAGCTAACCTACTTGAGCCTGGATTAGGCCATTTTTCGGCTGTATTCTGAATTTCGGCGACGAAGGAATGTTTCGCCGACAAACCCCTGAAGTCTGATTTTCAGGAACAGGCTGATTTTATTGGCTATTCGATCTTCCAGGTATCTACCCTTCACATCCCTCCAAAAAAAAATGCTAGTTCTAAAGCATACCTTTCGCAACTGACCCCAGCGGCCGAAACTTGTCCTGCTAGGATGTTGGAAGTTAGGATCAATGGTTAGGATCAACCTGGAACCTGTTTGTCCTCTATTTTGGTGTTTGAATCCTCCAAAACACGGTCTTTTCTAATCAAAACAGGGGTTGTTTGGGTTCTAGAATATATATAAGCGATAAGTATGAAACTTTGGGACCTTGGAGTTTGATGTTTCATCCCTACAAAACACAAAAATTCACCTGCACGGTGGTTGGATGCAACGTTTTGGCTCGAAGACTAGGCTTTCAAACGCTTTACAGAGGTCATACATTTCGAAAGCTAGCAAAGATGAATGAGTGTCACAATATGCTGGCAAAAAGGTGAAAATAAGAGGATAATGGCAATGTGCCTTCAGAATGTTTTCTAGACTCTTAGGCATAGCAGCCGCCATACCAGCAGTTTTTCAGAAGTGTCCAACAGTTGGAACATGCAAACCTCCAACCACTTGTAGTTTCAAGATGAGCGTCCGTGACCCCAGGGGGTGCAGCGTCTCTATTGGTGCGGTGGTCCAACTTGGCACACCTGAATTGGAGTTTACCCTGTTGGCACTGGGGTAAAATCTACTCGCAACATGACAAATTGAAATATATATATATAACACACTTTGAAGATCTTGAAGGGAACGGATGTGCATATCACAATGCGTTTTTTCTATTTATTGTTTTCATTGTTTTTTTCTAGCAAGTCACTTTCGCCTCAGGCTGTGCGGGAACGCAATCACCAGGTGAATGGCGCTTCCAATTACAAAAGGGCAGTTTCTTGGCTTAAATAAATGTCTTTACAGTGTCCAACAAGATTCTACTGTATATTTATGGCAATTACTTGTATTAATTACTTGCTTAGGAAAGCTCACAATGTGCTGCGCTGTGAATATGGAACGAAGATGTCCAGGTTTGCCACAGAATATGGAATAAACGATCATTCGTGAATGACTGAATTATATCCACATATTTTAGTATGTGTATGTGTGCTGGTTCATTCCCCTACTGAGGGGTCATGACTTACTCTCGTTCCTGCATCCTTTTGGTAAATAAGATGGCAATGAAAATTCCTGATCACGCAAATCTTGGAGCGGTACAGCACTGTAAGACAGACTGCAGGCATACATAAAGTTTTGGATGAATCGCATATGTGCAGGTATAGGTGCTTTGATCTATACATGATCTTCCATAAACGTAGTTTTTCATGGACTTCATTTGGGCATCAAGTCTTTTTGTACATGGACACACAATTTTCACAAACGACCTC
>OMLO01000863.1_pt1 | contig 21813 bp, 10 predicted proteins | sample 1674811 | NCBI WGS metagenome assembly OMLO01 (sample SAMN06265003, study PRJEB25207) | coral metagenome | isolation source: Coral host | place: Mexico:La Bocana,Puerto Morelos, Mexico | collected 2008-11-13 | reverse complement strand
GCCTCGGGCAGCATTTTCAAGACCTCGGTCACAGTTTTTCACGATACGGACCTCCCAGCCGGTAAATAACATATATAAATGAAGACGAAATGTTCTTATACAGAAATTTTGCAAACGTTTCCTCGAATGGGGAAAAAGGGCTTTGAGACAGATCTTCGGGCACTTCCTCCACGCAATTTTGCCGAAGTGGCTACTGCAGTTTCAGCTTTTTGAAAATCTCACTTGTGCAAATTAATTCCAAATTGAACTCGAAACCGTATGATCATCTATACTAACTGAATCTGTTGCGTTAAGAATTCCACATTTTGCCGATGTTTTCACAAAACCTAACCCTTCAAGAGCCATTTGAAACCGCCACACAGATAAACGAAGAGCTAAAAAGAGTGGAATTCGATGAATCAAATTTAAATTTCTAATCGATAGATTTTCCGTATTTTTTCGATAAACGTAAAAAAAAACGGTAGACAAAACGATTCATCAAAAGAAAAAAAGAAGGCCACTAAAGACCAAGATACTTAAATCCAGGCATAGCAAAGGCCATGTGCCCTAACATTGTTCATTTTATTTCTTGATGCGCGCTCTATTCATGATGTGGCGTGCAAATTTGCGTGCGCAGTAAGGATGCGCAAAAACAATTAGCGCGTCTGTAAGGAGGTTTTGACCGACCCCCACTCTTCTTAGTGTGTGACACATACTGTCACTACCAAACAAGCTAAAAACCTCATGCGAGCAGGATCAGACATTTTGAACGCGAAAACATACAGCGAGTTTAATGTGAGTTATATTATATGTCCTTTCGGTGAGTTGTTGTAACAGGTAAATAAACCAGAAAACAAAGAAGAAGCTGTAAGTTCTGTGCACCGTTGGAAAAACGGCTTACGGCTTTATATCTCCACTAATCCATTCCGACCAGTTGACTGCTTACAGTAAAATCACCTGACGATCCCTTATTTTGCAATGTGGTCTGAGAGGTCGATGTTGTTCTGTTGCTGTTGTGCAAGTGCGAGCCATTTTTCTGGACATTGAAATTAACATCTTTTATTTTCTGCACGTTATGTACATAACTTCGCGCGAATGGAGCCGACTTGCACGCAGCATTTCGTAAGTGATAAACTCGAATTTCGTTCGGTACTTTTTCAGAACCAAAATGTTGTTAATCCATTTCGGAAACATCAAACATCGAAACATCGGAAACTGTACAATTAAAATATTTCTAAAATAAACCTTTATGCATTATTTGCATTAATCTCTTGCTCGAAATTGATCACAATTTATTTTTGTCGCTTACAGTTCATGGGGACTCACAGGCTTAATAGTTTCCTGGAGTAATACACTAGCTTTTCAAAACCCTTATACATTATTCTATCGCTAGATCTTATTTTTTTCCAAACAAAAAACGAAAAAGGAACAAAAAGCCTACTTTTTAAATTTTTAATTACTAGTACAAACCACTAGATGTGTGTAGCAGTGTTGGGCTAAACGTGTCTCAAAAGTGACTGGGAAATACCAAATTCACGAGTTCGATTGGCTGTCATCGACATTGACCGCGGTCTATATCTAGACCGGCTTCAGTTTGCGTTGAAAAAATAGCAAACTAAAGCAAATACTATGGATGACAAAGGTACAAATTTCAAAGAGATAATACCAGCTTTCTGACAACTGACAATTGACAACGGGTCTAAAATTTCTTCGATTTAAAAGTTTGGATCATAGTGTTTCAATAACATATAAGTTGTTTGAATATACCTTAAGCTCTTAATTGTATATAATTTTGGAATTATGTGGTGTACTCAACCCTTGAAAACTTTCGTCGTGAGTGAAGTCAAACCTTCATCGTCGTCATTTGCCTAGACACACATATATATATACATCTTTAATTCAAGATAATTTGTTTCAAATAGTTCCAATAGACCTGCATTCTGGCCAAGCCTGAGACGATATTTTTCTTTCTTTTTCCATTTTTTCCACTTTTTCCATGCACTCCAGGCGAAATTCGTAGGCAGCAAGACATAGTATGCCAAAATTATCGAGCAGAATTATCGTTACTTATTTCTTTTAGCAACACATCCAAGGCGTGGAAGATGTTTGGACACACAAATTAACAATTATTAATAAAGTGCTCACCCCTATTCCGTTATTCAAATCATTTCAAGGTCGTTTATCGTGGGTTGACAGTAAAGCGTTTATGCGAGAGATATCACGGGCAAAATTAAGTTACTTGTCCACGAAACCAAAAACTTAGCAGATAAAAATGGGTTTTGTGTTGAAGGTCCATCAAAACATCGACACTACAGTTTGCAAGTTGGTTTGTAGGTAGCCCATTGTGCCACGTGTTGGCTACAGCCCTGCCTCAGTAAGACGAGGCAACTGCCTTTGTTTTGGACGAAAAGTTTAACTGAGAAAATAATCCCCAGAAAAATTGAATTGATTACTGGGTGAATTGAGGGGAAGAAGCATTTTAATTAGTTTAATTTGTTGCATGTGAGCTGCGAGAAAAGGTTTCTTCAAATGATTAAAGGCCACAGAGAGAAATGCCACAGAAAATGCTTAAGAAAGCATTTTTGAGCCTCAAGATTTTACATAGTCTGAGAGCAGGGGGAGGGGAACGCTCCAAGCCTTCCCCCCGGAGAAAGCTCCCAACCCCCCCCCCCCCCCCCCCCCCCCCCCCCCCGCCTCGGAAGGCTCGCGCCCGAAACATGCCCCGTCTTGTTCTGAAGTCTGGCTACGGCTTAGCACTGAGGCCAGAATATTCTTTCTGCCGAGAGTGTAAAAGTAATTGTCAACTAAGATTTATATTTATAACAGTTTGTTTCATGCATCTTCCAGACACATAAAGTGCAACATAAAGCCGTCAAGCTTGTCACGTCTGGCATTTTTTGTTTGTTATGTGTTTATTTTCCTACATGACAAAATACGATTGACTCAGGTCACAAGGTACATGTAGTTGAAAATGGATGCAATTGAACCGGGGTTCCTGAAAATAAAGCTTTAAACAACAATAATTTATGAGTTTTCATTTACTCGTAAACCTTTCGCACTATTTTTTTTTTCTTTTTCTTTTTATCGTATCTCACAGCGGTTACGTATACCAAGGTATGAGTTTTCGTTCTTTACCAGCCAAACCTTTTGAGACATGAAATTATTACTAGACAAATAGAATTATTGTTCCCGAGCACCTGGCTTCTTAGCTTTAATTTGGTATGTGATGTTTTGCCATTTAAAGTTGCTCATAGCTTAAACCCAATACATTGTTTGTTAATCGCATGAAAGCACAAACACATGTAAAAATTAATACCTAACTACATAGCTAAAAATTTTTGATGTCATTATTATGCCACGCTGACAAACTTAATTAAAATTTACAGAGAGCTGTTAGGAGTTTATCCAATCAGGTGATAAATAATAAATTACCAATACTTATCACTCGCTGTGTGTAAACAGTTTTGAGCTAAGAATTGGAAGCAACGTCAGTGCAAGGTCATTGCGGCTTGAAATGCTGTTACTGAATATAACCTACAGACGATAAAAAAAGACTTTTATCAGAAATCAGTGGATGAATAACTTCTATCCATGGAAGAACGTTTCCGATCTCTGCCGTTGCTGTTTTTGATTGCAGCCTGGTCCATTGCGTCTCAGTGTAGCACGGCGATGAACCTGGGTGAGTCAAATATTTCCAATTGACAAGCAGCAACAACATTTATCATGATTTATTAAATAAGTATGAAGTTAACACTGTGCTCCTAAAAGTAAGCGACTCAAAATGAATGTATCAAACTACTGTTCTGTGAAAAGCTATCATTGATACTTAAAGTAGTATTTGGGTTTCCCGGCTACCAGTTAAAATAAGGATTGAGAGTTATCAATGTGGAAGAAACTGATGTTGGTTGTATATTCTGGTAATCCTTCACTCAAAATCGTTTCCGACCGTTATTTGAGATATTATCTAAACTAAACCATTTAAGGCGGACGGACGGACAGGAGTCTTTACAACAGTCATTTGAGCGGAAATACAGTTATATTCCACTAATTAAGTATTCTAAAACGTGTGTGTATGTTTCTCAGTTCGGTGTTGCAATCGCATTTTATCACGTATCTCGATGATTATTTTTCACAAAGCACACATGTCATATGCCACTTTCTCGAGCCTCCATAGGAAACAAAAATTGAATCGATGGACAGTGAGTTCGAACGTTAGAACTACGTTCTGTTTCGAAAGTGTTATTATTACGAGCAGCCAGGGGCATTTTTCATACAACAAATTTCGCTGAAGATGTAGATCAACAAACGGAGACATATATATATTAAGATGTATGCCTTACCAGCAGAAAAAGAACATACATATATATAGCGGCGATTTTTATTTTGATTCTAGCTCTTAAAGTGATTTATTTTGCAATATTTAAGGCAAGAGAATGCAGATCAAGGCTGGAAGTGAAATTATAAATCAGTAGGAAGGTCATAAGAGGTAGAAATCGACGATAAATTTGTATTCTTTTTCGCCGATTGCTTTCCGAGGGTGGCCGAGGGCTAAAACGACCGACTGAGATTCCTGCGAATTAATCGAGTATCAAATACGATCGTTGATACATATTTATCTCTCGAAGGGTGTCATCATTTTGTTTCATTCCTATTGGTTATCTTTTCATAGATCTGTCAAGTTTCACTATCAAAAAATTCGAGTTACGTATTGCGTGATGAGAAAAATACTTAAATCATGCAAGAGCATTCGCAGATACGTACCCTTTTTGTTCCCTTCTATCAGTGAATATTCTGGCCAAATTTCATGGAAAATCGTCGATTCTACATACCCTGTTAATTCATTTAAAGAGGAGGGATTCCCTTTAAAAACGAGTGCGAGTTTTCGCCTTCTAAAGATGTCACGCTTTTCTGGAAAGATACTCAAAAAGCCGCCAGCTAATGAAATATCAGCACCGCTAGCGTTCACAATGTGCACATTCGCGGGAAAGCGATACTGCTACAGGTACGTTTTAGGTCGGTGGCCAACAATAATGTGCAAAACAGAAGGAAAGCGATGTGCCACAAAATATAAAGAAACCGAGAGGAGCAATAGCCGAAGCATAATTTCAACAAGGCACTCTTCACAGACATGGGATCTAAAACAAAATGTAGTTGATACTGAAAGGATCTCCGGATAACGCCGTTCGCCGCGAAAATGCCTCGGAAGAGTTCATACCTTATGGGGATTAATTATGACACCTTGACAGCTTATTATTTTCATAACCCACGAATGTTTTAATGTTCTATTTTCTTTTTTTGGAAAATGTTACTTTAAATAATAAACTTTATTGCGATTGAAAAATAAATTGGTAGAAGTATCCCCGCGAACGTCTGGAGTAGCCTTAAGTGCTCGAGTGGAGCAGACAAGCGGAATCGACTTGAATTTCTTACAATCGGGTGGAAGGTTCGAAAAGTTAGTAATACACAGAAAGTGAATGTTACTGAATAGGGGAATCCCTGCTGACGTCATTGTTTACATTTTTGTCTTTTGCATAGGGCTTTAGGTACAGAAGGAAACATGTTAGATATAAAATGACTCCAGGCAGCTAAAGAGCTAGTGGAATTTAATATATGGTGAAAGTTTTAGCTCTTTTTGTATTATATTCAAGGAGAAATTGTCTTTCAAAAACTGCAAAATCTCTGGGTGGCAAAAGCGCTAATGAGCTCATACATCATTTTGTAAAATTTTGAGTTGTTTTAACCCGTGTTGCGCAAAAAGTATTCAATAAACCTGGCTCATATTTGTCGGCAGAGTTAATCATACTCTGAACTTTCAATATTCAGAACTGATTTATTTGCAGTTCCATCAGAAACTGAATTGCTTATGCTAATGAGGCAAATATTGTAAACAAGGATTCCCCTATACACCATTCGTTTTTCAGCTTTTCGAGAAATAACAGAAAAGAGCGTGTTTGAATGTTCCTTAAGTTGACTACGAATTATAAATCGTGAAGTATAACTCAGTAAACTTGCTCGATAAGTATGTGAAATATTTCAATATTTAAAATAATTCACTCGTGAAAACAGAACACAGTCCAGGTGCATGAATTATCGCGACGATTTTTCTGTATTGTATTCAAACGTAGCAGTGTTAAAATAACTTTTGTTCAGGGACAAGAGAAATTCCTTGGAGAGGCTAAGGAGGGAATTGTTGAACCTGAAAACGTCTGCCGGTACTGCTCTAACAAGGGAGGACACAGGAGCAACTATGTTTAATAGAGATATTTTCAAGAAACACAGAAATAAATTATTGCTTTATAACTTCGTTGCACCCAATATAAATCTTTTGTTTTCGGCCTCCATCAATTAAAATATTTGCTCTGCATTTTAACAGCACAAAAAGGAAGATACGAGAGTGGAGGGAAAATACGAAATTTCTTTGAATTTAGCACCAAATACCTTGTGGTGATAGAGAGATAGAGAAAGAAACTATTACAGTGAATTGCAGAAAAATAATCAGAAAGTTTCATTTCGACATCTCGTTCATAAGCATACTCAGAGTGTATTTGGGACATTTTGTTCTTGTTCTTTTTATTCACAGATCTCTGCCGTCATCTCAAGTTCACCACACCCGTGGACGGATATGCTCTGCATGGCCACGTGATTAGGAATATTTCTTTAAGCTTGGGAATGCGCGCTTCTTGTAGAGGTCGCTGTAGTACAGAAAATAACTGTGTGTCAATCAACATCGGTCCACCAATAAACGACAAAGTCTTATGTCAGTTGAGTGACTCTGACCACATTCGACATGCTGATGATCTTAAACCACTTGAAGGTTTCATGTATAGAGGCACCGAGGTTAGAACTGAAATGAAGACTAGCTTACGGTATCGCTATTGTCCACGTAATATCTAGTTACCTAGTTTGTTTGCTCGTAGATTGGTTGTTTGGTTAGTTAGTGTAAGTTAGTTTCAGTGCTAGCTCGTTAGTTATTCAATTAGTTAGTTAGTTAGTTAATTAGTCAGTCAGTCAGTCAGTCAGTCAGTCAGTCAGTCAGTCAGTCAGTCAGTCAGTCAGTCAGTCAATCCGGCGGTTGGTCAGTCGGTCGGTCGGTAGGTCAGTAGTTGGGTAGATCGGTAGGATGCCGGTAGATCGGTAGGTCAATGGGTCAGTAAGTCGATAAGGCAGTAGGTCCGTAGGATGATCGATCGGTTGGTTAGCAAACGACGAAGCAAACTCAACAAGGATACTATTGATACATGTTAGACCTGTGTCCATTAGCTTTAAAAAACAAAGTTATTTTCATCATCAGAATCTATGTTCCAGTAACCCGTGTACTGAAAACGGGATGTGCCTGAATGGATTTACAGACAAAAAATACGTCTGTGTCTGTCAGACAGGATACACGGGAGAACATTGCGAAAAAGGTGAGCCCAAAATCGATACGTGTAATCAGAATATGCATTGGCCGGTTTCAAGTTCAATTTGGAATTAATTTGCACTTGTGAGTTTTTCAAAAAGCTGAAATTGCATGAGCTGCTTCGACGAGTGTAATTCTAGTTTTTAGAAAAACTTACAAGTGCAAATAAATTCCAAATAGAACAAGAAAAACCGTATAATTAATTATAAGGGGAAGAAGTGCCGGAAGATCTTTCTTGAAGCCTTTTTTTTTTTCTATTCGAGCTTACAAAAGTTCATATTGACTTTCAGCCAATCATAATCCAGAATTACGGTGGTATTTTGCACTGGTGTTACACTTTTATACGGGTGTTACACTTGAACTGCATTGCACTCAACCAATCACAATTAAGTAATTTTTTATGTATATTATTAATCTATCTATATCTATCTAGATATTACTTATTCATTTCCTAGATATTAATGAATGTGAAAACGGCCGCAATGATTGTCACGTAAATGCAAATTGCACAAACACCGTTGGATCCTTTAACTGTACCTGCAAGGTGGGATACACTGGAGATGGACGCATATGTTCAGGTATGCTATTTATTTGTTTTTGTTTTTTTGGTTAGTTCGCAAGCTTCTGGTTTTTGACTCTTCTTACGGTTTGTCTGTCTTGAAACAATATTTTTTATATACCAAAGTTTTTTTTTTAAGATTGTTTTTTAGTCCTCTTCTCGATTAATTTTATTGAAAAAAAAAAACACTTCCTCGTAATTACAATATAAGATTTCTTTCCTTAGCATTTGCCCGGTCCTGTAAACAGCTGTTTGACTTAAACTTGTAAGTACTTGGTCTTTCTATTTGTTATGGAAAAATGTATTGAGGCTGGAGATTCATGTTAATAAAAAAAAATAGTAGTTTGCTTATAGACAAGGGCATTGTAAAGTACTCCACCGTCACGAAATAACCGTTACGCTTAACGGAATCCAGGTATGTCCGTTCTCCCCGACGTTTTTTCTGATTTTCCATAGCTCGACCTGAGCGGAAAAATCTAGACGATTCTAATATATCACTGCAGCTGACCACCTATGATTTTTACTTGTTTCAACATTTGAGAAGGTCTACTAGCGTGGAGAAAATAGGTCTTAGTAAACAAAATACCCAATGCCAGGAGCCTACCCGCAATCCCGAGGCAGAGAACCTTATTTCAGACCAAAATCTCGGCCAAAACTGCTTAAAAGCTATACACATCTACAAGCGAGGACTGAGAGACTTGAAAGATTATACTAAAATGCATCATTATTTTCCTTGTGGTTTAATAAGCTGTTTAAAAATGATATCGTGTAATTCTTTAGATCCACAGGTAATAAAGCCTACCCACTGCTACTAGGGTCATCACTTGAACTTGATGTCTACTGTCACATGACTAATGACCTTGCGGGATGTGGAGGTGGTGGATGGACGCTGGTCATGAAAATTGACGGCGATAAGGTAAAACAAAAATGCAACAGTCCTCACGGGTTGTAATTATAGTTATAGTATTTACTATTGATAAATTGATTGCTATTTCGCCATTCCCCAATTCCCCTCCTTTAGATTTGAACAGGAGATACACTTTGTGATGCCTAAACTCTAAACGGCCATTTAGCAATGCCACAAGAAAACCATACAGTTTTTAGCCACATTTCGTCATTTTTATGCGTATTTTCTTTCTGAGTAGAATTGCAAAATTGTAGTAGTTGTTTTCATTCAATTATCTGGGATTAATTTGTAAACGATTAACCTTGTTTTTAATTTCTGAGGAAAGTTAAAAATATAAAATTGGCGTTTGTTATAACTTCATTCGAAGTTAGTTGACATCATAAGTAACGCAACAAGATGATGTTGTAGAGCAAATTGACGAAATCGTATCCGTATTGATATCTCTTGGCTGAAACGAAAACAAGCAAAAAACCACCCCCACCCATCCACCAAGGAATGGGTACTTTTTTTTGGAGGGAGGGGGGAGGGGGGCGAGGAAGACAAGTATGATATTGTATCTCAAAAAAACTGTATCCATGAAAAACAACAAGGTTAATTTAAAGAAGTAACCCCGGACCACCTGGACTTTCATCCGATACAGTAGGTATTACAGATATTTCTCGTTCGTTCATATTACGGAAGCCGAGAAAAGCTCCGGCGGTATTTGACGCTACTGCCAGAAGTAGAACATTGGCTTTGGAGTGTTACTGCATTTAAGTTTTCAATATCTTTCTGGAAATAAATTTTTTATCTATTGGTTGACTTTGCCTGCATCAAGAAAACAGTGAAATTCAACAGGTACCAGACGGAAGACAATCACATTATGCATTAGGATTCAGGAAATTCTCTAAAACGTAACTATGTCAAATTAAATATTTTTGACAACAGCGTAATTCCTTTACCTACATGTAGGTGTAATACCCCCCCCGGGGGGGGTACTCCCTATAATGGCCTATACGGGGAGGCTCCGCCCGAAAGGGGTTTCCATTTTCAGGCTTCAGGTATATAAAAGGGTAAGGATTTCACAAGTTTGGGTATATGAAAGGGTAGGAAAATCTTCATTCGGGTATTAAAAAGGACCTTGAATTAAAACTGATCAAGCAAACGCAACTTATGACTGTTTCATTTTAATTTATTACGCGCTACGTGAAAAAATGACAAGAAGACTTCCTTCCAATAAAAGGTATACGAAAGGGTGCCTTTTCTGAAAAAAAAAATGGTATATAAATGCAAAGGGTAAGGGGTTGGACCTCGGGGCGGAGCCTCCCCGTACAAAACTTTTTTCTTTTGAGTACCCCCCACCCGGGGGTGATACCATTCTACTGTGGGACTTCGAGAGGGAATTTACATGTGAATGTTTTTATTATTTACAAGTATGTTATTATTACTTTTGTACATAGATGAATTTCCACTACGATTCCATCTTCTGGGGCAACCAGGAAACCTTCAATCTTGCAGGAGGAGAGACAGGTTTTGACTCACAAGAAACCAAACTACCCACCTACTGGAATACAACGTTCTCCAAAATTTGTCTTGGTATGAAAATTGGTCTGCAAATCAAGTTCATTGTCATCAACAAGCATGCCGACTCTCTGTACTCACTGATTGCTGACGGGCAGTACCGTGCCACATCACTAGGTCGGGACACTTGGAAAGCACTTATTGGTTCGGAAGCATCCTTGCAAAGCAATTGTAATATGGAAGGCTTCAACGCAGTTGGAAGTAACCCCGCACATTCTAAAGCAAGAATCGGTTGGATAAGTAACAATGAAAACGATTGTTCTACTTGTGATTCTAGAATCGGCTTTGGTACGGGAGGTTTCCACGATGACACCAACTCTTGTGGCAATGAAGCAGCGGTCGGACCAGAGAATGGAGACAAGCACATTAAAGCCTTTGGATACATCTTGGTTCAGTGACACTTAACTTATATGTGCTATGTCTGATGCTGTTCCCAGTAAGCTTGTTCTACAGGCTCGGGTTGTTCAAAAGACAGATAACATTAACTCCTAGATAAATCACTATATATCCAGCGGATAGCGTGGTTTGTTTTGTTAACACTTATCTACTGGATAACGATTTATCCGCTGGGTGGAGAAAGTTATCTAGCCTTTGAACAACTGGGTCCATAAGTACTAAAGCAGATACGTAAATTCCGAAAGGCATTAGGGATAACGGTAGTCTACTTTAATTTGATCGAAGTTCAAAGGTGTTTCTGCGGCGTAGGTAAGAAACACAAATGCTCATATTTTTTAACCTCCTATCAAACTATAACACCGTGAACCTCGATAAACTCTTGTGACTTACGCTACCCGTAATTCCCTTTGACATTCTCGTATCCTTTTAAGATTTTGCAGGACAGGAGTCCATTACCCTGGTAGGACAATCTTTCCCTTTTTTTGTGTGTGTAGGCAAGAACATGATACTTTTATTGTATAACGCTACCAGCCATCGTAAATTCGTTAAAGCCTAGTTCCCACTAGCGACATAACGATCATAATCATAATCATAAGCTCAAACATAACGCCGTTATGTCGCTTATGTCTTAGTGGGAACGTCCAGATCCATAATCATAAGCGCCCTTATGATCAACATAATCATAATCATAAGAAAATGATCGACCATTTTCTTATGATTATGATTATGTCTGTGACTATGACTATGTTGCTTTCTTTATAGTGGGAACGCGAAAATCATAACGACATAATCAGAAACATAATGACGCGACTAGATCATTGTGTTTTGGCCAATGAAATTCTAGGTCCAGTACTTTCTGGTCGTTTAATTTGAAGATGGCGGCCAGCTTGCGAGTGCAGTTGAAAACCGTTCCCACTAGAACATAAGAAGCTTATGTTTATGTTTATGATTATGCTTATGCTTATGATCCTTATGTCACTAGTGAGAAGTAAGCTTAAGCAAATTTCCATCTGAGCTCGCTCAATCAGCCGTAGCCTCCTATAAGTAGACAATTTTAACTAACCACGACGGAAGCGCCACCAAACAAAAAAATGGCTGTCCACGCGCGTTATAAGTCTTTATAAATCTCTTTGCCATCCTCTGAACAACAACAACCTGAAATGACAATGGAGGACTGTATGAGCTGGGCGATTTTTGTTTTCCTACTACATGCGACCAATTTTGAAAGAAATGCTCTGGATAATTAGTGAGTGATATTTTAGAAAGTAAGAAAAAACAAAACCGACACATGTACCGTCGTTTGAATGACAAAATGTGCGTCGAGACGTCAAATCGGCTCTATGCCGGAGCTTATTTCGGGCTCCGTCGCACAAAGGCGACTAGGTTTCTTATTTTCTACTTCCCTGCTAGTCCATCGAAACATAACTTCCAGCAATAATTTCTCCAGTACTCATTTCTTTGCCAGGGTGGAATGAGGCACTGTGAGAGTAAAGTTTCTTTCCCAAGAGCTTAACACAATGTTCCCGGCAACGGCTCGACACCTGGACAACTCAATCCGGATTCTAGTTTTACGCCTCTGCGCCTCCGCCTAAATGGTTGAGTGAAAAATACTGTTATACACTTTTTTAGTTAAGCTGGTCCAAGTGGTTTCCGTATTTTTTTTTAAATGAGCCTAAGGACATACAACTCGATTAAAGCTACCACACTAATTAGGATCAGCATAGAGAAGAATTGATAAAAAAGTCAATAAAATTATTTGATATATTACAAGTCCCGTGGTTTTCTTGTCATTTCTCGCCATATAAAATTGTAGTTTTGTATCATCGTTGTTCAAGTAATCTTGTATATTACTTTTGTAATTTGTTAATCACTCTATTGCAACTGATTCTATTTTTTTTGTGTGCGACAAATCCACCTGTAAAGTAGCCCCCGGCAGTATTCGTTATATGCATGTTGTGATATCTTATACTAATTTTTCGCCGTATTGAAAAAGTTCTAAACCAAATTCTCGTAAATCCCGGTATTTGTGAGTGTAAGATTCTTACGTACTGCCCTCGTTATATAAGTTTAAGTAATCTAGTCATCTAATCACTGATTTCATCATAAATAGGGAACTATCATTTGATAGGTCAAAATTCCAATTTTCGAAAACCATTGCACAATTTTTGATGTAATTTAAAAGTCACATCACGGTCGGCGCGAGAAAAATGGGTCTTTGCTCTTTTACACCTACTCGAATCTCAATTGTACTGCACTATTTAATCAAAGCGCAAAGGTTCCTATACAGGTAATCGTATGTATGCGGGTGCAATTGACAGAGGAATTATACTACGAAGTGATGTTTGAAAATTCTCTCAAAATGGCACAAACCTTAAGCCGAGTGCTATTTGAAAGAATCTTCAAAGATCACGAGTAGTGTAAATCCTTTGTAAAGGTCTCGAGGTTTCATACGATTCATTCATTAATTATGTGACTGAGAAAATTGCGACCGCGCACGCGTTAATGGGCACTGCAGTGCAAATTAAGATTGAACTCATTCAAATATTTCAAGAGTATGATCAACAGTTAAAAAAAGGTAATGCAGAAGATTTTTTAGATTTTCACCTCAAGGGCGAATACTCCTCGTATAAAGTTTTGTGCGATTTGTTTAAAGGTTTGTCACCCGTCTGTTGTCTCTGTAGGGCGAGATATTTGTTATGAGCTGATAGCCGATAAAAAATAACCAATAGGAAAGACTGAAATAAATAAAAAGGTTTTTTCAGTCAAATATTGCTGCATTTCTGGGTAGTAATAAGCAGGGGCTTATCATAAACTAGCATGATGAAATCGAGGAGCCAGAATCAACTGTCGTTAGCATTTGCAAGCTATTACTGAGATTAAACAACGAACAGTACAAAACCATTCTTTATTTCTAAGGAGTACTTTGTAATATGCCGCCCCGAGAAGCTCTACCGATGAAACGCAGTTCGTTCTTGGCTGTGAAATTGTTGTTCGTGTTTGCTTTATGGGAAACTTGGTTTCAATACATCACCCTTGCAAACCGAGGTAAGTAAATTAGTTAACCACGCAAGATGGACCTTCCCTTGGCCACGCAATTTTTTCCCCCTGATATTCAAGAGCCAACGGAAAGAGTACTGTTTTAGTTTTTTCAGTCGACTCTCATGAGGTAGCCTCGTTTCCTATTTCCAATTTACTATAATTCATTCTGTTTGCCTTTTTGCCTGTTGTCAGTGCAAGTGAAATGCTTTTGGAAATATGCAGACCTCCCAAGAGCATTTTATAACCATAAGTTTATGCGGAATTTAGGGGGACGAACAGAGTGAGTTATTGGCAATAGGGAATAGACGGACGAGTTTCTCAAAAGAAAGCTTATGCGATTGTTTGCGGTTTTGCGGAACTCACATCCATGAAATACTTCTGAAGGCAAAATTGAGTTAACTTTAAAACTGTACATATTTCCATACAGAAAGCAGCATGCGGTTTGAATTAGTTTCCTCCGTTACTCACGATTTTAATGTTATGAAGTTTTCTTATGGATACTTACTTGAATAGTGACTGAATTCGTAATAATTAAATTTTGAAACAAAATTAAAATATATTTGACAGTTCTGTCAAGTTGTTGTTATTAATCTGGCACGTAACTTGACATTTTTTAATTAAAAAAAGAGGTGCATAATGAAATCGATTAAGAAAAGTTCGTATGAAATGTTCGGAAAAGGAAAACAATGGTTGGCTGTGTCTATGAGTTGACCGTTAAGCCTGTTAAGCCTGGATAGCAAAACCATTGTGTTTCTGAGTGGAATTACCATTAAGAAACGGAGTCTATTTATCTAACAAGGCAAGCAATCGATACAGAATGTTTTCTTGAAATATTCTTACATGTGCATCCTTAAAATTTGTGAAAACCAACGACAACAAGCATTTGCAGGTTTCCATTTTAGTTCGTATTCTTTTTTTTCCCATTACTGATTTTTATCTGCAGATTTCTGCCGCCATCTCAAGTTTACCACATCAGTCGATGGATATGCTCTGGATGGCCACGTGATTAAAAATATTTCTTTGAACTTGGGAATGCGTGCCTCTTGTAGAGGGCGCTGTAGCATAGAAAATAATTGTGTGTCAATCAACATTGGTCCACCAATAAATGACAAAGTCTTATGTCAATTGAGTGACTCTGACAACATTCAACATCCTAACGATCTTAAACCACATGACGGTTATGTTTACAGAGGCACCGAGGTGGGAGCGAGTCTTCTTTTTTCTGTTTGTTTAATTTGTTTGCTTGCTCATTTGTTTTCTTGTGGGTTGTCAGCTTTGAGTAACACCATATATTTATAACACATTGAAGACACGAGTGCGTTATCTAATATTCCTCTTATTTTCTTGTGGGTTGTTTGCTTCGAGTAGCACCATGTTCTTTCGATAGCACATTCAAGATACCCGTGCGTAATCAGACATTCCTCTTGTTTTCTTGTAAGTTGTTTGATTCAAGTAGCACCATTTTTGGGGGGTTTTGTGTGTGGTTTCGGCTTATAATTGACGAATAAATAAAACTGGTTAAGAATCAATAGAGTACAGCTGTACATGCCAACTAATTTTACTGTTATCGATGAATAATGTCGTCAATGAGGTTTTTTTATTTTTTTTTTTTTTTTGCGGGTGTCTTTTCTGCCATTAGAATTTATGCGCCAGTGATCCTTGTACTCGTAATGCCACTTGTCTGAATGGATATACAGACAAGAAATACCTCTGTGTGTGTCAGATGGGCTTCACGGGAGAACAATGTGAAAAAGGTAAATGCACCAAAGCGTAATTATCTCTTCATATGATGTACGCACATTCAGTTATATTAATGTTTTGATTATAACGCTCCCGGATTGGTTCAAACAGCAGGCTTTATCATAGTAAAGATGCTCGTTAAGCTGAAAATGAAGTGTTTGCTTAGGGTATTTTGACCAGTATGACTGTTTATAAGTTAGACAAACACAATGGAAACGAGCGATGGGTCCACTATAACCGTAGCTGTATGGGCATCAAGCACTTAAGAAGAAGGGGAAACACAAGAATACGTGTCATTCGTGTTTCTGCCTACACTCTTTTCGTTCTCTGCCGCTCTCGCTGTGTTTTACAACAGAGTAAAGCACAGTCGAGGTTTTCGTATTTGTTAACTAAACATAATTCAAAATGGCCCTAGGCGCACTGGTTTTAGTAGTCGGAATGCTTTTTTTTGAAATACAAAACTGGAACTCTGCATGAACCATGTAAGAACTGGTCGCAAGGAAAATTGTTTTATTCATAATTGTAAAAATTCTTGTACATATTTGTTTCTACTCTTCTCGTTGGTGAGATTTAAAATTTCATTCGTATATTTCTCTTTCAATTCTTTATAACTTATAGATATCAATGAATGTGATAACGGCATGAACAATTGTCACGTGAACGCAAATTGTACAAACACATTGGGATCTTTTAACTGTACTTGCAAGGCGGGATACATTGGAGATGGACGCGCATGTTCAGGTATAGTTGAACGTGTAAGTTTCATAACATAACTGAAGATTGGGAGTCAGGAGAGGACATGTATCGGCGACATGCAACGAAGACGAAAACTCAGCATGTACACGTACATGGAAGAAAATGTAGCACGTTCACGTTTCGCGTTGCAGTGACGTATCCGCTGAAAAATTAACAGCACACACCAGGGTAAAAATCGCTGGATATTCTTTGTGCGTGATCATGTTGTGACTTTATATCTGTTACAAGTCGCTATGACAAATCCCAGGTTTTTTTGACCTAACGCTCATTATCTAGTGACTAAGATATTTTTAGGGACCACGTGCTTTTCCTTGTGACGTTCGCTATGTTTCTTTGTGGGGTCCGTTTCTTTTATTTACATGTGTCTTGAACGGTGTTGAATGCGTTTCTATTCACATGCTTTAGTCTTGAGTCATTCTCTTCCTAAATAATAATTTTATACTAAATAACGGACAGTTCTTGACAGTGCGTGCTTTTTGTTCCCCAGCAGTGGCTGGATCCTGCAAGGAGCTGTTTGACTTGAACTTGTAAGAACAGGTCCTCTTTTTTGAAATTTAGTTACTGAAAAGCTGTGATCGATACCATCCATACCCAAAACAGAACAAACACCGAGACAATCAAAACTTCAGGTAGAACTATAAAAGCAAAAAAAAGAAAACAAATCACAAAAAACTGAAAGAAATGAGCTTCGCAAGCTCAATCTTTGTTAAGGTTCTATGCTCCACGCACTGCACTAAATAGAAAATTTGCGTCTATCCTAGTTGGACGTTTTATTTCAGAAAAGTAGCTTGATAATTGCTTTCTGAGAAGTTTAGAATGCGGAAAGTATGTTAAGTATCTCTGAGAGAGCCACATAAAATAAGTAGTGGGGACCTGAGTATCCTAATGCCTCTCGACCAATCAGAGGGAGAGTTGATGGTCAAAGGCATGACGACCATGTAAAAAGATTAAAAGTGTTAGAAGATTCATTTTGAATATGATTCTCCACAATTAACAAATTGACGTCAGTTTTTCATGTGTCTGTCCTGGTATTGATTATAAATTTTGTCATAACATTTTTGAAGTACCTGCCGGGATCCAAGAGGCGATAGCCGAATGGAATCGTAGACTACTCTGAACATGTTATGACGACATTTAATGTCAATGGCAGAGCAGGCGCATGAAAAACTGATGCCATGTTTTGTTTTTGTTTTTTTTTACGATAACAATTGTCAAATTTCCCGCTCTCATTCATTGACGCATCCTATAAATTATAAATTGATGTGTCTATCTGCTTATTGACAATGAAAATTAGCCAATGAGCTCGCGAGAATTTCTGCAATTAGGGTAAAATAAATGTTTGAATAAGTATCTGATTCATTACGTTGTTATTCCGATTTTATTGGAACTTAAACGGCATTAAATGTCAATGCTAGCAAGGGCCGCTGCATATACATATATACTGATAGAGTACAGTAAAACTCGACATGTAGCTACTACATACAGCAATATTAACAAGCGTTAGATTAAAGGTATTCGTCTTGTTCTCTCGTGTTCTTTAGATCTACGGGTAATAAAGCTTACCCACTAAAGCTAGGATCATCACTTGAGCTTGATGTCTACTGTCACATGACTAATGACATTGGAGCATGCGGAGGTAGCGGATGGACGCTGGTCATGAAAATTGACGGCAATAAGGTATGGATAGGATTATTATTGTTTATTTTGCAAATTTAGAAAAAAAATTCTCGACAAATATGCTTACCATGAAAACTGATAAAGTACCGGACAAAAATAACAAGTCATGCAAAGTTGTTATGAGACAAGTTATAGTCAGAGTAAACACTTTTAAACTTTTAATTACACGTTTGGCGTGACAAGTAACGAAACATTCAGTGCGGGCACTCCGAGGACTACGCACTACGCACCACTACCTAAAGGGTTGATTAATTTCTTTGCTTATTCGCACAAACTGCAAAACGAATTCCTATGAAAATAAGTTCGGCCTACAGATTCACTTTCAAAAATTCAAACACAGTTTCATACAAAAGAAATTCGTTGGAGGACTCGTTTTCAAACAGGCACAAGGGAACTCAGAAATGGCCGATTGAGCAAATCATCGCACAAAGTAAAAAGCACACAACATCGATTGTAAACTGAGTGTATAAAATAACACTGCTTTTCTTTCGAATTCCATGTCTACTGACGTTGCTGCAACTTTTCCTACATCCAAACGTTTTTTATATTGATTTAGCAGTATTTTTCCTCATGTCTAAACCCTTACACGCTGTAATGTTGTGTACGGTTATGAGTGAGTATAGGTGCCCTTGCTAATCATTTTTGTGTATAGGGAACCTTTCACTATGACTCCAGTCTTTGGAGCAACAAAGAAACCCATAATCCTGTAGGAGGCGAGACCGGTTTTGACCTGGAAGAGACAAAGCTTCCGACCTACTGGAACACGTCGTTTTCCAAGGTCTGTCTTGGCATGAAGATCCCTGGCGAGGCTACCACGAATTTTATCACGATAAACAAGAAGGCTGACTCTCTGTACTCGCTGATTGCTGACGGGCAATTTCACGCCACATCATTGGTCCGCAACACGTGGAAAGCGCTACTTGGTTCAAAAGGTGACTTGCAAGCGAATTGTAACAGGGAAGGTTTCAATGCATACTGCGGAAGTACCAAGGCAAGAATCGGTATCCTTGGTAACAACGAAAACGACTGCAACACCTGTGATTCTTTCATTGGGTTTGGAACGGGATGGCCTGCAAACAATGGTCCATGTGGAGATAGAGATACCAAAGTCATGGGATATATTTTGATTAAATGACAGTGGAACGTGGCTATTTTTCTTCTTTGTTTTACGATTACGTAAGTAAATAGGAAATAGTGGCCCATGCAGCGACAGGCACATCAAAGTCATTGATTTATATCTTGATTCAGTGACGCCAGTGTAATATATAGATTTAGCCACGCGTAAAAGCGGAGCTCCTCAGGCATTTCTGGGAATGTTGTTATTGCTGAAAATAATCCAACGTGTATGTCACGGAATTTGCAAACGATTCTGTAGTTTCGGCCTGAACGAGCATAGAATCAGCAGATCGAGATAAAAAATGGTATGATGATGAACATGCTGATGAGAACAAAGCCATTATTTCCTTTCCTATCTTATTCTGAAAGACAAGACATCCCTATTAATCATTTTATCCATTCTTTGTTAACATGAGGACTCTCATTGAAAAGATATTTGTACCTTTTTTGTTTTGAGTATGAAATTCAGTGGTGACATTCATATTCGCTTCCAAAATCTGTTCTAAATAAAATCTCACAAAATAGAATAAACATCTGAAAAGTTGGAAAGTTCTGTTTAACTTGATACACTTAGCAAATTAATATCTAATATCACTTTTATATGGAGCCTCCTCCTGCTGGAAGGGTTTGCCCCATCTCTCAAAGTATAAGTATAAGCAAAATCACTCTGGCATGAACGGTAAATATGATATTTTGTAGCTGATCATGAATATTTACGATGCTTTTAATAGTAATTATTTCATTATTCAGTTTCAATGTGATTTTTTTCTCGAATGAGATTGGGGACTATGCAAGCTGTTATTGTGAGCTGTTAATTTTGCTATAAGCTATGCCAAAAAAAAGAAGTACTCTTTCTTGACGTTATATTATGCAGATGTTTTTTGCCTGCACTACACAACCAAATGCACTCAAAGGTTATGATAAGGCATAGGTACATTTGTCAGCTAAGCCCAACATATCCAAGATATGTTTTGATTGACACATCATTAAATATTGAAATAAATTTAGTAAATGGATAAACAGTACATCAACAGTCAATATACACCAAAGCTAGACATGGGGTTTTAAGGCTATCATTTAAACAGATTGAAATAATTTATAAATAAGATTACACAACAGTTGAAGCTGTATTAAGTGGCCACCCATGGGGTATGGTTAAGTGACTGCTTAGTATAGGGTGAACGCTTAATACAAGTTGCAAGAAAAAAGCAATTCAAATGCAATCAGTGCTGAAAATTTAGTATTTATGACGTCATTGTATGAACGAAGAGGATTATTGGAGTAAGAGGGAACACATGGTTTTGTGTGTTGAGTTTAATCTGATGTGTTATGTGACTTATTGGTTTAATCCGAACGTTTCACCGCCTGTGAAACACTACTGAAAAGACATTTGACCTCAAATTAGTGTTTTAATAAACAAGGAAATCACTTGTTGTACCTCGTGTGTTACATTATTTGAAACTGTATTAACAAGTAACTGACACTGAGTGACCATTTAATACAGGTCAAGACAATACAAAAAGACCAACTGGTATTTGGCAAATGGTGACCACGACAACTTACTGGACATGACTGCTAAATAGTTCAAGATTACAGTATAAAGGAATTTTTTGGGGGACTTTGAAAACTGACAGCAAGGGTGACAACCTAATACAGGTCAATACAGGTTGAAAGAAAAAACAGTTCAAATGCAGTCAGCACTGTAAAGACATCTGACCTCAAATTATCGTTTTAATAAACAAGGAAATCATTTGTTGTACCTCGTGTGTTACATTATTTGAAACTGTATGAACAAGTAACTGTTACTGCGTGACCATCTAATACAAGTCAAAACAATAAAGAAAGACCTGTTGGCACTTTGCAAATGGTGACAAGGACAACACTTAAACATGTATGTTCAGTGTAATATTTTCATTAATATTGGGGATCTCTCAGAAGCTGCATCCATGACGAGTTAATTTGTTCCCAGGTTTTGGTTTATAAAACTTTTCACTCATTAACTCTGCCATAAAAGTGGTCTCTGTGTTCTACAACAGATACATGTGTACACAAGGAACATACATTCAGTAATATTATGTTTGCAATAAAAATCGATGCCTGTAAGAAATCATAAGGAACTTAAAATTTTATATTTCTAAGAAATATCTCACCTGGCCATGGTTGTTTTGAAAACCTTTAATGCTTTTATCCAGGCTGCCCGTGTGTACCCTGTTGAATAATAACAATTAAATCAAAAAATTGTCCACGAGAAGTGTGTTTCCTTTGCATTCACCTTACACATGAGGGCAGACTATGTACTACATCATAGACGTCAACATTCAATCGTTTTTCACTTTCAATGTTACTTTTTTATTTACAAAATTTACAAAAAGTTAATTCTGTACTATACATTGTTCATAATGTATACATAAAATTATGTGTCAAGCCCAGGGGGATACTCAGAAAAGGTTTTATACGGGGAGGTTCCACCCTGAGGTCCAACCCCTTACCCTTTTATAAACCATTTTCTTTCAGAAAAGGCACCCCTTCCCTTTTATTGGAAAAAGGCACCCCTTTCATATACCTTCTTAATTCAAGGCCCTTTTTAATACCCGAACGAAGATTTTCTTACCCTTTCATGTACCTAAACTTGTGAAATCCCTACCCTTTTATATACCTGAAGCCTGAAAAAGGTACCCCTTTCGG
>OMLO01000862.1_pt1 | contig 21815 bp, 10 predicted proteins | sample 1674811 | NCBI WGS metagenome assembly OMLO01 (sample SAMN06265003, study PRJEB25207) | coral metagenome | isolation source: Coral host | place: Mexico:La Bocana,Puerto Morelos, Mexico | collected 2008-11-13 | reverse complement strand
GCTCAAGATGGCGGATAAAACATCGACAGCAATAACAAAATTGGCGGTAAAGAAGCAAAACTTCACTAAAGGTAAAATATGCTTAGAAAATTGGGGGGTCTTCGTTTAAGAGTTTTTGGGGTCTTAGGGTCTTAGGGTCTTAGGGTCTTAGGGTCTTCGTTTTAGAGGTCTTCGTTTTAGAGACACCCGAGAATTTGTCTTTTGTTTTATCCACTCTAATACCGTACAATTCGTCAATGAACGGCAAGGAGTTAAAATAGTTTTTCCCGTCAATCAGGGACTACTTGCAGCCAAAATCAAGATTGGATAATCTTCTGAAAGCTGACAGATTATCGAGCCTGATTGAAACTTACGTTACTAAACTTGAAATTCTACACACCACACTTTGAATATAGAATTGCTATTGTAGAATAAATTAATAGCAATGGTATGCTCGTTTTATACAAATATATCAATATGATACAATCTTTTTTATATAAAAATAAATATCACAAGAATATCGAGGCTGAAATTTGCGAAATCCTATGAATATTTTAAGGAAAAAAACCTGTGCTGCAAAAAAATAGATAATTTTGCGTGTTGAGAATCTTTAAATACGATACAATAATGTTTTAACTAAACAGTATAAAATTCTTCCCTTCTCTAGACTGCAAAACTAGCCAAAACGCTACGAAAACAGCACTAGCCGTATCTTCGATGCCAAAAACATTAATTTCTGCAAGATTTTACGTGCGTCATGTCAGCTTAAATGCCTGCAGGCTGGCTCCATAATTACTACAACACACCACTCACACACCAAATACATTCGAAAACTAAATTATCATACGCTATAATCTAAGAATATTCCCCGGCTCTGGAATATATTCAGGGCAAAATCAGCCAAAAAATAACAATATTCAGCCTAGGCAAGAAAAACAATATTCTAATAAAATGAGTGTCTTTCTGACTGAACCTCAGAGCAAAAACTACAAACCGCTCCAACATAGGATGGATAATAAAACAAAGAAAGAAACTAAATTCTTATCAATTGATATCACAGCTTACAGACGTAAATTTGTTCCGTGGTAAACTAAAGGTACTTCGTTCCATAGATGACCGGAAATAGTCGAGAAGAAGGAAGTACAAATAACTCGCTACCGATGGAATCCTCGCTTGATCCTTGCGCACTCAATTATAATAATTTTCAAGTGTATTTGACACATGTTCTGATGAAAACACAGCAAGTGGGATATTAGAAACATCACGCTTTTCGAATTCTGTGTAAATAACCCAACAGGAGGGCTGTTTTGGGAGAAAGTCACGCAAGAATGTACAAATCACTTACACACCTTTCCTTCAAACCCTCCGAAGCAGCAAATGCTTTGTATACTCAACTCTCAAGAGAGGGGTTAATTGTAAACCAGATAAAACCGAATAATTTGCCAGCAAAAACTCTTTAGACAGCTTGGTTCTTAAAAATAGGTGTAAAACTAACAACAATATCACTTGGATCGATTTCAAGAGAAAATGACGAATATTTCAAGAATGCCAGTGACTTCTCACGGCCGTCACATCATTGCGCGTGGTTTCATGAAAGCAACGCTATGGTGATTTGTAATTCAAACTCGGCAAAACCACTCGCTTATAAATAACCTAGCGTTCCTGACAATTCTCACACACTCTTCTCGAAAGCACATAGATCAGGGTAACTTGGGAAATACGTCGAGTAAATCGAACACCACGAGGCAAGAGACAGAATCAGAAAAATAATTTCCGCAAGGCGTGCTACTCATAAACGAGGAGTTCAAATATTCTCGCTTGTTACTTACCTAACATAAAGCTGTCGCTTAACTGACGTGCGAAGAGTCCCCGGACTGCCACTGTTCATCATCTTTTCACGAATATCGTGAATTTTTGCTTCAAACTGGTTGTATTCTGTACGAAAAAGACAGAAATACAACGCGATTAAGATACCTACGCGAAGAGATGGCCACCACGCGCTGACATGGACAGACAAAATAACTCAACAAGAGCGATGTACCCGCCACGATATGCAAATTGTTTAGATTACGCGCTCTTTACGTACCTTTTCACATAATGTAGACTGGTACATCAATTAACAATCCCTTGGAATACCCACTAAGTCTCTAAAATAAGATCTACGACGATAAATGGACAAGACGATGACCAAATGTAACGCAATATTCGTTCGTAATCAACGCATCGAACTTTTAACCCGTCAGCTAATTTACAATCCAATATTGTTATGTCGCGTAGGACCTGTCCAACTGAATTAAACGACGGTGATTCCGTTCTTGACTTCGCTAGTTATCCACTTGGACTTCCCGTGATGACAGACAAGTGTACCCAGCCATCTTCAGCTTGAGCGAAAACCGAATCGCTTTCTTGTATTCATATTTAATGGAGTGTCAAGCCGCATTTCTCCTGGGTTTCCTGTGCACTATTGTTTGTCAATTCTCAACAGACCGCAAAACGCTCCAACAGAATCAAAACAAAACACACATTGATCGTAAATAAAAATGCCAACCGTGTACACAAATCCACTGTTTACAGTGGCGCCTCTTTTTCCCCATCGCCATGACATGACCGTAAAAATATACCCGACTGTTCCGCAAAATGAAAATTCGCGTCCTCAAAAAACGCCAACGTGATTAATTGCTTTCCTTTTATGTACATGCTACTAACTAGCATTCGGAATATTCAACATATAAATGATACACACTTCAGAGAATTATTCCAGTGAGGACTTAAGTGACATGATTTCGGCAATTAAAAAACTTCACTGCTCCGTCGAATAAGCAATGAGAAAGGTTGATAAGGGTCGTAAAAAAAACTTAAATATTCAAATGGGCAAGTACGGAAATTTACTACAACGTTGAGACATCAAGAATATTTTTTGTCTTTCTAAAAAAACGTCTGGCCGATTTTTGACGCCTGGGATAAAATAAATCAACACCAACTAATCAATCCTAGAAGCAAGCGGAATAATTTATTTATTCCCTCGTAAATAAAATCCGTGTTTCGCTGAAATAAACCACTGAAAACCAATATAATAATTTACGAAACAAACGGTAACTAGACGTCAACTCCTATAATATAGGTTTCTTTTTCGTTAAAAAAACATCGCACAAATATAATTATATGAATTCACTAAAAATTAACCAATCTCACAAAAATAACATACTATTTGCGAAAAACATCCGCCAACACCTTCATGGGCTAAATTACGGACACCATGTGCGATATTTATAAACAATTTTTGCAGGAAGGAGACTTGAAGCAAATCAAATATACACAAATGGTATAATACCAGCTGAATCGACGGCTGAAGCATGAAATAAGATTTCCGACTTCTAACGAGTTTCGATCAATGTTGTACCCTGGCAGTCAAGTTCATACTATGAAGACGAAGATAGAAGAAGTATTAAAGCGAAAAGCCGAGCAATATCACGATTAAAAAACTGCATATCTATATTTCCGAGAGACGTGAAAATTCGAAAACACGGAACATCTGATAAGCTAAGGGCGAAATAATCCATTCAATTTTTACATTTATAAAATTTATTTTTTACAAACCAACTTACGTGTAAAAATAAAAAAAACCTTGACAGTCGGTGAAACGGTGGTGTCTTTTTAGGGACTCCAGAAAGAATTCAATTTATCTAGTGCTTTAATTCGGTCGATGAGTGAATTAAAAACCTTGATAAAATCTTCAAGACGTTTTAAAATTGAAACATAACAAGGTTTCGCTTACCTTCTGGTTTATACTGCGCTAAAATCGCCACTGTATTACCGGCGCCTTTCAAGGCAGCTGCTGCTTTCTCGTGTGTCGCGTCCTCCAAATCGGTGTCATTCACCTAAACAAGAAAACAACACGAATGAAAACAGGAATAAAAACATGAAATGAAAGCCGTTTTTCACTAGTTTTGGTATTTTAGCCTACTTCCAGAATTTTAAAATGCTCAAATCCAAGTTCAATTCACCTTTGTCGAATTTTATGAATACAACTCGAATGAGTCATCTTTCAGAGCTGCTATTTGCAAAATTAAGATTTATTGTTGATATATCTGGTTTCGCTATTTATAATTCATCACCCGAATCGTCAGCAAGGTAGCAACTCTTTCACGCCAGCAATTAGACAGAATGATTTAAGTGCGTTCAAATTTAAATTTTAATTAGAGATCGTGAAAATATTAGTACTTGTTTCTGAATTTAGATGAAGATAGGATGTGCAGATTGCGCAAAAACTAAATAAGGAACAATATCTTTTTTTCTTTGCACTTGAAAATCGCATCTACATAAGCGCTTTGCTTTTCTCAAATATCCAATAAATGAAATGTTTTCGAGAGGAGTGCAATTTGTAGAAAAAACCGTCCATTTACAAGACGTAAAAGATGAAAGAAACAATACTTGGTGTATTACCAATGTCATTAGTGTATATTGCTGTTTCATCTTTAATAAAATGTTTGTTCAGCACAGCAATACTTGTTCATTTACATTCACTGAACAAGTTAGTCGTACGAGAAGATATTACCCACGCCAAACAAAAATTAAAAAGCAAACGACTACTGAGGGCGAATGAAGCAAATAAAAACGGTTAATTAATCACAAACACAAATACTGCTGGAGGTGAACGCGAGAAAAAGCGCGGGAAGCATTTCTTTAGTTTTTCACCTGAATGGCTGAGACAACATCGCCTTTGCCCTGATTGGATAACTTAATCACAGCCGCAGAAGACCACAGCAGATGTAGAAGGCGTGTACTCCGCAGAAAGCGCGGGAAAAGATTTATTTGGCTTAACCTCTGATTGATGGACAAGAGATGATCTTTAATGCACGTGTTCAACAGTTGATCCGACAGTGCGTCGAAAGTAATCAGGCAATTGTTTTGGTATTGGTTTAACTACGCTTTGAGATTGGGCAAGTAGTCTAATTGGTAAGCAACTGGTTTGGTTTAGTTTTGTTTTTATGACACTTAGTTTCAGTGCTATCTTGAGGAACAGACAGTTCCAGTCTCTGACATTGAATAAGTCGTTTTTATTTTACTTATTAAAACAGCACGCTCATATGCACTCGACAAAGAAACTTAACAGGAATAATCCTACTTTTCTAACCAAATACAAGCCACTAAAATGTATGATAATTTTGGCTGTCTGCCTAAAGGATATTTTTTTTTGAAAATTTGAAAATTTGATTTGAGGATTTGAGCGCGATGTACTAAGTACTTTTTGAGCGACGCGGGTTAAATAACGCAAAGTTTTACAAGAATGTAGACGTTCATTAGCCAACCGGAAATATTTTCGTTTTTGACAGCCAATTGCTCTTCAAATATTTCACCCAAAAAGCCTTTCACCAATTACTAAGTTTCACAAGCACTTTAGTTTGAATGTATTTCACTCGCGGGGCCAACGCCCGTGTAAATCTATTGGAACAAAAGGACGTTTTTCATATAAAAGAGTTGAACTCCCACACGATTGGTTTTGGTATCCCCACATGGCAGCCATATTGGTGATAAATAACGTCATGTAAAAACGTTCTATTAAAATGTAAAAGATGAAAGGCCGACATTAATTACCGATAAAATCTGATCGCCTCTTCTTAGTTCTCCGCTCAGGTCAGCCACGCCTCCAGCCAGAATGAAAGAAATAAAAATTCCTTCACCGTCCTCGCCTCCAACGATGTTGAACCCGAGGCCCGTGGGTCCCTTGTTCAGGACCACCTTCCTGGGTTCCCTGTGGAAAAATAAGACAAACCCATCAGTTACAGATTGTTACTGAAATTAGTTAGGCAACGTCCACACTGCGCGCGAGAAATTTGAAGACGCAACTTTCTTTCTACGGTCAGGCTTAATGCCCACACTAATCCGGAACGAAAACATAGTAATTTGAAAACGGTCCTCCGGCTCTTCATTTCGGCGATAATCATGTGATCTCCTTGACACACAAATCCAAAATGACGGACAATTATTAGGTTTGTCTTCTCACCTCGTAAAGCCATCATCCTCCGGTACTGCAGGTGCTTGTGGTTTTCTCGGCAAACTATTTGTTTGTTCAATTGGCGTGAATTCCTCTTGTACAGGAGGAGAGGGCTGTGTTGGTTTCTCGTCCCTGGGAGGGGATGGCGGGGGAGGTGGACCTATCATGAAATAAATATTAGTCATCTTGCTTGCTTATTATGGTTAACTGCTTTGCATGAGGTGCTTTGTCCTTTATTTTTAATATTTAATAATAATAATAATAATAATAATAATAATAATAATAATAATAATAATAATAATAATAATAATAATAATAATATATGTTGTAGTTAAAAATTAAATTCAGGTAAAAACCTGAATTTAATTTTTAACTATATATATAAATATTTTAAGAGAAGGCCTCCAATCACAGAGTGGCGATTTTCAGGGGGGGTCCTCTAAAAAATAAAGGCCTACAGGACATTATAGTAATACAAGTAATAGCAGATATTATTTATATTTTCTTAAAACGAAAGTGCACATTGGCTGATGAAACACCGCAACACGTGTAAGAGAAATCTGGAAGCTCTTGCTAAACCCAAAGAGATACGAAACCTCTCTTGTACTCACACGGGTGTGTTTTTTCAGTTTATGTCAACGTTCATTTTCTGGAAGATTGAACATCAGTGTGAATGAGTTTGTAATTAATGGTTGAATTCTAAAAATGCATGAGATTTTTTGAACACAAAGTTCCAAAACACTTTGTCAGATTAATGAAGGGTCCTTGTCACACTGTGATAAGACTGTAAAGTAGATTTCAACTTCAATACGCAGGTCTTGTTATCATATATGAACCTTCATAAGCAGATAAGTTTGTAACCAGAACAAGGACACTTCCACAGGTTAAAAATTTTAATCTACAAGCCATAAAAGTAATGTAATTTATTTTATTATATGAAACAATTTACAGAAGAAACACCTTTTAATCATGAAACCCTTGCACATGATCACTGGAAATGTTTCAGTTAAAAGTCGCTGTCAAAGCTATGGATCGATCAAATTATAAAACATGCACAGCCACCTTTGTTGTATACTATATACATGTAGTCCTTAATTTAGGAGCAATTGTTTGACTCCATACATGAAAGATCAGTTCATCACACTTGTTTTATTGCTTTCGCAGCCATTTTGTGGAATAACCAATGAAAATAGTTAACAACCCCATCGAATGACTGATTGACAGCGAGTCAATTATTTCTTCCCCAACTAACTGCTGTAACTCCCTCTAGCTATGCTATATCACTCACTGAAAATATAGTGTTTGTACGTGGCTACAGGTGTTCTTTGCAGAGGTTAGACTGTACATTGGTGAGCTACTTACTAGAATTGACAGCCTCCTGATACTGCGGGGGAGGGGTACCAGATTCAGTATACATCATACCAACTCTGGCTACAACGATCACAACTTTATTTTGTGTCTTCTTCAGCGTAGCAACAGCATCTTCATGTGTAACATCCTCTAACGACGTGTCATTAACCTACAGTGAGGTGAAGAGACTACATGTTAAGTCATTTCCAATCCCAGCAATAGAAGGAAAGACGTAATGCTTGTTACTAGCAGAGCTTTATTCCAGTTCAAGAAGCCTGTGGTTACTAGGAACAATTTTATCAACAAAATTTTGTCAGTGTTCTGTAACAATTTGACAACTTATACACCTGGGTGGAGAGAGGCACTGTGAGAGAGAAGTGTGACCAAGAACACAATACAATAACCCCAGCTAGGAGAAGGCCTGTACCACTCAATACAGAGTTTGAACACTATTAAATTACCTATCTGGGGATTAGAATGCAGGAATAGCCATGCTACTTACTCTGACAATTTTGTCTCCAACTTGCAGTCTCCCATCCATTTGAGCTGCACCACCATCAATTATCTTAGTGATATAAATGCCGTCATCATTGGGCACGTGCTGATTTCCCTTTCCCCCTGCAATGCTAAAACCAAGGCCTGTACAAAGAGCAACAAAGCAGGACTAAAAATACTCAAAGATGCTGATGGGCTTCCCTGCTCTTGTTTCAGTTCAAATACAATTATCAGAAAAAAAATGCAATCTTCAAAACTTGAAAACTTCATCACTTAGGACTTTGAACAGAATGCAGAAAATGTAACATCAGTTCACTTAATTACTGGAAACTTTTGCAAAAGGCAATTGAAATTTATTGATCCTAAATAACATACCAAGACTGAATTAACTGCTGTTGCAAAAGGAATAGTTTCACAGTTTCACAGCTCAATGCATGTGCAAGCTATTATATTAGCTCCTGTGATTCCATTGTTTATAAACTCATCACATGTAAATAAAGTGTGCGAGTCCAGAGTAAATCCCTTGATCCAAAACCTAAATTGAATGCACGATAATCTATTTGATATTTTCAGTGTAAATCTGTTGACATGTTTTGTCAAGTATGAGCATCAGTCATTCTGCATTCTAGTCTTTGATTGTTAAACTGCATATGGTGCAGTATGAATGTGAAAAACAATATTTTATCGTACCCTTGGTTCCTTTTGTTAATTCTATTTCTTCTGTGTGCTGTTTTCCAGTCACTGCTTTAGGTTTTTCTCTCTTCATTGTCTAGGTACAGACAAACAAACAAACAGTTACAAATAACTTTACATATTCTACATTGCAATTCAGTTCATATTCTTTGCCTAATTAGTCACATACAGCCTGGCACATAATTATTTTGTGGGTTAATTTCTACATTTTTTCCACAATCCACAAAAACAACTTCCAGCAAAAAAGGGTTCCCCTGAAACATTTTTGCCACAAGAATGTACTCTACTGTATAAATATACATACAAATGTCACATGAAAAATCTTAAGTTTGTGCCATTTACTTAAAAGATCTCTAGTTCAGAAACACAAGTCTCTACACAAGTTCTGACAACTTGCTGTTACTTGAGAGTATGTTTGGCCAGAGCTTTATAGTTCAAGTTGAGAGACATTCAAACATCTACTTTAACTAAGCAGTGTGAGCTGTCCCCTTTACGTAAATTAGATTGGAAAAAAATTGGATAATCACCAAAGTGACAACACCGCCAGCAGCCTTCAATGCTTCCACTGCCTGCTTATGAGTCACGTTCACTGTTGATACACCGTTCACGGCCACTATACAATCTCCAACACTGCAAATAATCAACAAAATATATTATTCTTATTGAACACTTTTAATCCTTTGAACTGCTGCTGTAAATAGCAATTCCACCAGGATGGAAGACCTGCATGAAAACCAGCTAAGGCTGATATGGGTTTCACTCTTGTACATATTGTAATTTAAATTAAATGATTAACTTCTGTGGCTTGCTGTTCTTTCATTTGCCTTTAGGCAACCAGTCAACAAAAACACAGGACGATGAAAAACAATTTTATCATCCAGTAGGGATTTTTATAAGGGCTGGGCACCAGGCAAATTGACAAGCTCTGAGAATAATTTTGCCCACCTGGTTTGACCATCTAGAGGATAGTTTTTCGTATAAAGAAATTCAGTTCAAAAAGTCTCTTGACTGACTGTAAAAACCAGTTGCCCTCCACCTTAAAATATTACTAATAATAAAAACAATAAAACCCCTGATCACCCATGGCTTAGTGACTTCATTTATAAAACTGAAGAGCAAACTCAAAAGACATGCAATTTTCAGTGATGGTATTCCAGTACACAAAGTTCATTGTTACTCCGACTTAAAGTGAATGCAAACTTCCGCAAATGACACACAGGTTTCTTTCAAATGTTTGTAGTTAAGCAACAGCATACTCACACAAGCCTGCCGTCCTCTGCAGCAGCACCTCCTTTGATAATCCTTGTAATGTAAATTCCAAAGTCATTATCAATGTGAGGGTTATCTTTTCCACCACCAATACTAAAACCAAGGCCTGTTGTGCCCTGACAAAACAAACAAGAGTATAGTTATGCCAACGAATCAAAACACATGTACATCTACACTGCTAAGCTGTCAGATTCACAATTAAATGGCCACCCCTGAAGAAATAGATAATGGTCACCTAAAAGGGGTTGGCCTCTTAACAGAGGTAAAAACAACACAATAGGTCTTTGATAAATGGCTGCCTAATATAGTGGCGGGTTAATAAGTGGCCACTTAATAGGGGTTTGTCAAGGTTCATGCACTCAAAATTTTAAAGCACTCAGTAGCATTCTAATGAAGGTAGATTTTTCATACTTACTCGTTCTAATATGATGTCCTCGCATTGGTAATCACCAGAATCAACAAATCCGTTTTCCTGTCACAGAAAGCACAAACAGAAGTCAACATGTTTTTTACCTACATACAAAATGTATATAAAATGTGAATGAAGGACGTGATAAGTTTGGAGGTTGTCTAAATTTATTTTATAATGGAAGACTCCAAGTCTAAAATTATTAAGCTCAGTGAGGAGAATTTGTTTATCAGCTTTGTGTCTTTAAGATACAAATAAGAGCCATACTAACTCCTCTTTTATTTTCCTACTTTAGTGGTACCTTACTAAAATACTGTAGTGCCCCATTCATCTAAGATTCTCCAGTTAAAAAAAAAGTAGTTTTCCGAGAAAACACTTCACCAAATTAAAAGACTGAGGGTAAATGATAAAATGGTATTTAGGAAGTAAAACAATTTTCACATTCTGTGGAAGTTTAGGAAAAGAAGAAATGTTGTGAAAACAAGAATCATACCCATTAGTGTTTGCAAAATTCTAGCAAACCATTCACTAGTGAATTCCCAAACTTTTGCAAGTGTTTCTATAACTCAAACTCCAACTTAACTTTTCGAAAACATTGTGAGAGAAAGAAACAATGTCACTTGACTTACATGTATGTTTTTTTTTCTGATTATCAAAATGTAGCTTCTCTTTGATTGTGCTGACATTGCGTGAACAGCTCATGCGAGTGCTGTGTTTCTAAGGAGTTATTATAGAATTATGGCTTTTTGATAAACTTCCTTCTTCTCTGAATATTGTTTACTGTTCACAAACATTGACATAACATCTTTTAACTATCCTAATTTGCTCTGATAGTACAAACAGATGACCTTATGAAAAAGGCAAGAGTCTGACTTCTCTCGAGTGTAAAATAATTTATTTCCTAAAGCTCTCATGTAAAAACTGTGAGGAAGGGCACTAAACTGCGCCAGTCGCCAATACAGTCGCCAATGTGACTAAGATTACTGTGCTGGTGACGGAGATTCAAAAATTAGTCGCCAAGTTGCCGATAAGAACTCTTTGGGTTTTATTTATCTTACCTTGATGTATTTTGCAACTAAGCAAAGCTTTTTTAGGTAGATGAATTGGTGCGAATGATTAGGTCTGTTAAGCAAAATCATCATGAATGCTACAAAGGAAACATTTTTTTTACAATGCTACAAAGCTAACACTTTTTTTTTACAAAAAGTGAACAACATCTGCCATGAAATGAAATGTCCCTTTTGCTAACAACACATATTGTGGGCTCACAACATTCCATACTTTTCTGACACCTTCCATGTGCTCTCGGTTGGCTTTATTTATGGAGGGATTTTAATTTAAAATAAGCAACAGTGTTGACAGTGATCTGGAACATTTATTTCAAGCACTGACTGCACGTACAACCCTGACTGAGTATGAGGTTTTAAAATTCTCACTGGCTTTGGAAAATAATACGCCGACAAGGAAGCAGTTTTTTGCACTTGGCTGCTCCGTCACTATGTCGGTTTGTGGACAGACAAAATGGCAATATCACTGGTGCCAAAAGATCTGCCTTTAGAACCAGAAATAGCAGTAACAAGAACATCCCACGATGGCCATTATTGTACAATGCATTGTTTTGACTATCACTTTTTGATTTTGAAAAATAAAACAGCTCCTCACTTTTTGGACTTGATAACCACTTTGGTAAATTTAAGAGGCTGATGGCTCCTTGAAAAAAAAATTAATTCAGTGCCCTGTCAAGCAGCTCCCACATATAGACACATGATGGAAAATAACACACAGAAAAATCTGAACATTCACTGGAATTTGCACTCGTGACCTGCTTTAGCATTCGTTATCAGTACACACAAAAAAATAGGTAAGTACCTAACAAAAGCAGTAACCATTTCCAGTGACCCTGATTTTTCACCCTGCCAGCATCACATTATTTTAAACATTTATTGTCAAGCCAAAAAAGATTCTTCATGAATCTAATATATATATTTCATGTGTGTGGTATCAGCTGACTCCAAGATATCACGTTTTAAGGTAAAAACCCAAACAAGAAAAAAAAAATGTCTCAAAAAAAACACTTTGATCCCTTAAATTTGACCCCTAGTTGAGACATTATATACAAGGCCTTCAGAAAATAATCTCTTTGTAAAGTCTTGACAATTACATGTAACACTGAACCCTAAATAGCTTCGTTTCATTTTTGTTGAAATGTTTTTCACTACATCTGTAAGCAGAGGGTATCTGAAAGTATGTGATATGCTCAACTGTGAGCCAAAACAGGAGTCATATATGACTAATTAATGATCCCTAGAATTAGTACTTCTGTGGCAGAAGGTATCATGAATGAGAAAACTATTTCAGTGAATGACAAATAAACTAAAAATGGGCCCTGGGTAGAAGAAATTCATCCAAAGTACATATTTTATTGCTGCCAATACATGACCTTGAAAATCAACAAAATAATCAAATATATATTGTCTCTTTAGGTTTCTTATAATCAGTGAAAAGCGGTGGTTTGAATTAGCATAGATAACAACCACAAACACTCCCTGGCTTCTTCATCAGTTATACATTTTGCTAACATCAATATCAAATGATTAAACAGTACTTTAACTGCCAAGCAGAATTATTTGAGTCTTGCTAAGGGCTTTACTGTAAATGTCAAACTCTTACATATGCTAACTGTATACTCTGCTTACTTTCAAATGCTCTTAAAAGACTGTGATTATGTCATCATTCAAGAACTGTTAAAATGCTTTCTTTTGCCTTAATGTTACCACTCACCACAACTCCATCAACATGTGAAGTTTCTGTTGTTGTCTTGCTCTGTTTAGAGATAAAGTAACACCAACATGTCATATCCAAAAGAACACGTATATTGAATAACTTTAGAATATTAAGAGTTGAGAAAAAGATACAGTCTAGTGAATCCGTACCCCGCTGAAACTTGTACATGCTCTCAATAAGTTCTTCATGGTGGAGTTACACAGTACAAGCCATGCGTTCAAGAAGTGATGTTTATGATCTGTTCTCATTCAACATTTCTCACATGATGATTACAGCAAATTTGTCTCAAATTCACAAGGTGAGCATGCGGAACCTGCCGTAATGTGAGACTTTGAGCTTCAATAATTAGCTATAACCATGCATACTAATAAGCAGCTTATGTCAAAACATCATGCAATCAAAACCACAGCCCTTTCTTTACACTGAATAGAAATATCATGCTTCGCTGCACACATAAAATAGATCTCAGACTTAACATGCAATCAAAAATACTTCTTGACAAAACATTATTTTTAGAACTGACGTTAGTAACATTAATAGAATAACTTGGTTGAAAACTAAGGTAACATCCTCCCACTATTGAGCAGCAATACTAGTAGAACAAAGTAATGTATTGATCAATGTGGAAAACTTGAGGTTTTGCTGGGTGACAACACCTTTTCCTGTTCTACTTGACCTGTAACCCAAGAATGATTAACACCCAATTTCCTCTTAAATTATTGATACACTGTCATACTGACTAGTGACAAGAATAAAGAAAACCATCAACTTGAAAACATCATCTTGATGTATTAATAAATTGTCTTTACTAGTTAACTGATATTACAAGAAATGTATGCAATCAATAGAAGGAATTAATATTTTGAGTGTGGGAGCAAAAAAATCAACCTTTTAACATTGTAGACATCAACATGAAAAGATATATACAAAATATTTTGAATTAAGATTTACACCAAAAAAACCTGTCATTTGAACTTCAATTTTTTTAGGGTTTATTGTAGTGTTACGAACAATAGTACCTAAGAGCAATATAATTTTAGCTCAAAAAAACTCTGAAAACTCTAAACTTGTGCTTTAAAAAGTTAAAAAAGTTTACACATGTTAAGATCTTCAGCTGAATATAATTAGTTTTGACCATTTGAATTTGAGCACATTCCTGAGTCCAGAAACAACATTTCTAGACATCAAGCTAGACAATAACATGTGAAATTTATAAAACTAATAATATTAACAATGTACTGACCAGAAAAATAGACTTATCTTAAACCTCAGAAATTCCTGAACTAATCTTCTGACTGGAGTAAGGAAAGCTTTAAATGTTTTTTTTAAGTCAGCCAAAAAATCAACAAGAAGTCCACTGCAAGTGAAGTTTTGGAATTCTTATAAATTGAGTTGGATTGAAGAATGGCTAAATTTCTGTATTGTTTAAGATATTTGGAAGAGACAACAAGGTATCAAAAATGACCTATACAACCTCAGAATATAATTTTCACAAATCCTATAATGTCATTACTTGCATTAGTCAGGTCTACAGATATTTTTGAAATGGGATTTTTAGATTAAAATAGAAATAGTGATGAAAATAAGCACTACAATATTGTGTGCAACATACAAGTTTTCTTTCTTGCTTAGAATACATAATAAAAAAAATGCAGAAAAAGCTGTGCTGTAAACGTCTGTGTATAAACCGCATCCATAGATAAGCTGCACCCCCAAATTATTTAGAAGCGCAGATTTTTTGAAAAAAATAAAACAAAACTTGAAGTTCCAGCAGAATTGTATTGTTCGGAGATATTACGTCTATAGAGATGTTTGGAAACAAACTTTACGCACAACAGGAGCTGGATAAAGTAGTCTACAAATGTGCATGAAGGTGGTCAAAATCAAAGACACAGTCAACCATTTACCTCGTGAGTACTCGCGAATATTGTGGTATTTTATTGCCCATGGGAGAAAGAAATGCGTAGAAGTGACTGGCCATAGACGTCACTGCAAACAGCTGTGGGAAGGAATGTAGATTCCTGGTAGGTTGGTGTTTATGTGTTCGAGCGAAATGAAAATTAATCACTTGAAAGAACTCTTGGAGCTGACCAAGATTTGCAGATAAACATTTGAAAACACAAATGGCTCCTTTAGGAGCCACTACTGGTACTCATGAGAAAGTCAATGAACAACAGCAACACGCTCTCAGTTTCTTTTATGTTCATTTCTTTACACCTTAAGAAGTTTATGAATATTAATTAGGTTTTTGAGAACTCCAAACACAGATGTATCTGTGGATAACCCGCACCCTTGATACATGAATGTTAACGATGATTTTTTAAATTGAATTTAAGCTTAGAAAAAAGAATGTGAATAAAATATAAATAAGCATTGCAACATTGTATGCAATATGCAAGTTATTATAAAATTGTCTATTTCTATATGCATTCATGGCTAATTGAAGATTAGATGCCCCACTAACGCAGCCAGTTTTCCCTCTTCATGTATGGTCGTTATGAAACCTGAGAATATCTCCCCAAGCCAACAGTTAATGACGATAATGAAAAATCCAGTTGTAACCAGAGCGTCAAATTTTTTAATTGGCAGATTATATATGAAAATTATGTAAATTACCTATGCTTCTATTCAAATCCCTTAAGACTCAACAAGACACAGGAACACAGGTACATAACAGAGCATTCGTTTTAATGATATTTTTGTTCATACTGTGTTCAGGTTATCCTGCGATGAAACCACTGTTATAATTTTAATAAGACCACACACCTGAAAGCTTTCTTGTTGAACGCTTTGAACAATGGCTGAAGATGTTACCACGGAGGGTGATTCTGTTTCTCCGTTTACAGGTCCCTGCAAATAACAATAGTAGGACATAAATTAAACAGGTTCACTCACTTGTTGGGCACGTCAAAGTTCTGACCAGAGCACCAGCCAGGGACTTCAAACAACTATTAAGTACATTATAAAAATTGTAAGTAGAATATCAAACAAACGAAAAGTAATGCTTCCTTTACATACAAAGATTATTGTAACCTTGGAAAGAGATGTTAAGCCAAATGCCTTGTCTTATATATTTTCTCAGATTATTGAATGTAAAAGGACCTGCCAAACTATTAGGAGCAAAGAGTGTAATTAAGTTGCCAGTGTGAGTTGTCTGTACATGTATATGGTAGCATTTCATATGGTTTGGATGGATCAAAGAAAGATCAACGTGGATTGAGTACCTGTTAGATTCACCAAGTACAATCGAGATGTGTATTGAAGCACATTTGAACAGATAAACAACAAAAACACCAGGAATTTGTGCAGCGTAAATGCAAAACAATAGCCATTACCATTGTACTTGTAAGTAGATCAAGTGAGTAAGTATGAGGTTGATGTTTTGTTTGCAATTAAATTTAAATTTCAAAAATTAAAATAAAATGGAGAAAAATGTTTTTATTAACCTTTTTCTAGCCAGTCATTAAATTATAGTGAATATAGTCAGGGTATCCACTGTTGTTTTGGGCAGATATTCTGATGGGAATCACAGGCTGTGTGTTCACACTCTGCAAACTTAGCGACATGACTTCCTTCTTGTGTTGCTATGTTTATGCTAGTGTGAACTAGGTTTAACACAACACATGCCAAGCTTCACTACAGGTACATATTAAACACCACCAAAGTGTATTGAGTTGCTACTTTACATGGATCAAATGAAGAAATACCATAAAGCACAGGAAAACACCCGGCTATTGTAGTAAAAAGGAGCAGATGATGAAAATCTCTTAAGAATAAAGACAAGATGGGAGAGTAAAGTTTAAGTTTTAAGTTCAGCTTTAGCTTCCAAATTGTGCTAGGAAGGATATTTTAGAGGGCTGAAGACTTAAGATGACTTTCAGGTTACTCGTCATTGATGCAAAAGTTGTTAGTTTCTAAAATAAGTGTTAAGCTTTGTACATGGGCACAAGAAGCACTTAGCCATTTAAAAACTCGAAAGAAGCAAATTAACTGTTGTAGCATGTTTTTGAAGTTGACATTTTACACAATAACTCTTTGTTGCTTTGTCCTGACAAATGGGGTTATGCTTGAAAGTTAAGCATCACAAACTCAAACTAATTTTAAGTTAATAAACAGTCAAGTTGTCCTTGTTCCAATTTATCCATGATACAATCCGGAATTTTTTTTTTTTTGCCATTCTGAGGGTAGTGCTATCCAAGCAAGCTTACTGTAGATCAGAGACATGACATATGTTGTTCCTGTGTTACTCTGTTAACATGAAAATCAACCAGCACAAAGAAACAAATCATTGGTGGAATGGAAATCATATACATACTGTATGACACCACTCCAGACCAGTACAAGAAATTTAAAAAAAAAAAGTGCTGCCAATATCTTAAATTTGAAAAGTATATTAATTTTAAATTGTTATCATTGGCAGTTCAGGAAAAAATTTAAATGTACAGAAAATATTGATTTTTACACTAAGATTGTAGAAATAAGCTTATCTACAGGTCGGCTAGCACAAACATCGGAATAATGTAAACCGATCTTTTAAACAAATGAATGTATCGTATTGCTGGAAAATATGCATTAAATTTAAATGTCTAGTTTTAAAGTATTCACAAGCAAATTTTGATAGAATGTCTCTTCCAGAATTTAAAATTATGATGAAGCAATAGACTCGCTGGAATGGTTTACTTTGTTTTGTTAGTACATAGGAGACAATGGAAAACTTAATTATCCCAGTTGGTAAGGCTGTGGAAATTCTCAAATTAGCCCTACTGAATACTGGGGTTGTAATAAAAACTAAATTCAGCTTAACTGATTGCAGAAAAATTGTAATTTATAAACAACAGCGGCAATTCGAAAATCTAACAATATTTTTGAAAACGACAGCAAACGGTCTCTTTTGCAAGACTTGACCAATATATTTCGGACCCAAATACACGCAAGGCCTTATATATCGTTATTTTGCGGTAAATACTCGCGGAAATCAGGAAAATGTCCTTGTTCATATATTTGACAACCAAGCCTTTAGTTCCAAATGTTATTAATAGCTATTTCGAAATTTCAACCACATATTATCTGATTTCCTGACAACTGCATGTCAACTAACAATGTGACAACCTACATTAGAAATGTTCTAACATGTACGAAATTGCCAGTACTTGCCTTGTCAAAATCCGCGTAACTCGGTGGAGGAGATTCTAACGGCGAATTGTTCTCCCATCTTTGTACGGCTTCTTCTGTCTCTTCAGCCTTCTGTTCGGGTGTTTTTGTGTCATCTAACAACGTGGTTTCGTAGAACTCTTGTATATCTGAAGTTTAATGTAAAACATAACAGCAAGGGGCAGAAGAAATATTACAAACGCGAAACTTCAAAATAATATTACACAATTTTAAGCGTCTGCCGACTTTATCTTGCCGATCATTTGCTAATTCTAGATTGTCAAGGCAACATAAATTCAAACCAAGATTAAATCTTGAAATTTTTATTTCGAGACGATATTACTAAATAGTTCTCTAACCTGAACAGAACACTCAAAAATGAAAACATTGACCGAACCCTCACCTAGAAGGGCCAGGAATAGATGACTTTGGAATATCCGTATTACTCTTTCGATGGCAGTACGGAGAGCTCGATCTTGTGGCTTGTTTAACTTTTCATAATAGCGCTCCAACAGCTCAAGGGCTTTGCCAGCATCTGAAAGAATGATATTTGAATTTCATTAGAATCATCACACTGAAACGATAACACGGGTTTAGTGATTACCGCAGCTTGCACAACTACGCGTGAGATCGAACCAGTCGACCTACCTTCTTTGCGAACTGGCATGATTTGCCGTTTTCCGCTGCCCGAATGCGCGAAACAAAAAACAGAAAGCAAAACGAAAACTTATTTTAACGGTCTTCGGGCCCACAGACGAAATTTCCCTTGTACTAGTCCCGAAGGAAGGCCAAATTTAGTAGAAACCGTTCCACACTGGAAGAATCAACATGAACGCCTTTTGCGTGCCAGCGGCCACAGATTGGGTCACGTGCCCGTAATCAACCAATCGTGCGCGAGACAAAGGAATGAATCGCATCTTGAAATATAGACACTGCTGATTGGCTGCAGGTTATGGAACTAAATGGCCTAATGTACAATTATTTTTTTCCCACATTGCTTTTTTTATTGTTTGTGAACCATAACAGACATTTCGTTCAGAACTCATGCAGATCCTAATTCCTCTGCAAGTGTTTGTGAGAAGCGACCGTACTCTCACAGCCGAAACAAAACTTATTGCTTCAGCCAGACTGATTTCACTCGCGTGTGACGATATCTTAAACTCATTTTCCTGATGTACTTAATAACTTTCAAATTGAAGAAAATTCACAATGATAGTTTCAAAGAGTAGGTAGTACCAAAATAAACAAGGTTGTATTATGACAAAGGAGCTATGGAAAACAACCTTTTTAAAAAAATGACCACCTTTTTTTACAGAATACACCTAATGGTCGCTTAAGTTTTTTTTTTTTAATGTAAATTAGCGTCCGATGTTTTTTGCTCGTGACTCAAGGAAATCGCTTTAGTTAAACAAGATGTAACCCCTATTATCCTAGCCTTTAAAATACTGATCCTCTCAAATTCGTGCTAAGTGCATTCTTGCGGCAAGCCATTTCCTCTAAAATTTAAAAGTCCACACGCGACTCCCGCCCGGGCACGCGACCGAAGCCTGTTTGATTTACTGTGCTACAGGGAGTCAGTTGATCGCCAGCTGATTCCCGATTTTTCGAATATTTAAGGCATGGGAAACAACTATTGGTTAAAAAAAACGGATGGATCGAGAAAAGGGGGGGGGGGGTGGTGGGGGAGTGACAGTGTTCGACACATGAGAAGGATTTGTATTGAGAAAATAATGATGTTGTTGTCGTTATGTTAAAAATTTATGTTAGGGAATGTTCAAAAAGCATAGCGGGTGAGCAGTTGATAATGCGGTGGATAGAAAACATATGACCCACCCCTTCCATTTGGCACAAAACTGAGTGACTCCACCCAAAATGAAGATTGAAAATTACATGAGCCACCCCATACAAAACATAACATTTTTGGTTGCATACAGTCCAACAGAATCACATTTTGTATATGAAATTGTGGTATTTTTTCATCATCTAAAGTACGGTAGTGAGTCCTGGGAGTCACAATAGCCAGGAAACTACGCTTCGAAATCTATGAACATGTGTACCGTACCCTCTACCCTGGGATTTCTTGCTCAAACCGTTGGACTATTTCCCCTTCGTACAGTTTTTTCAATACACGACTGATTGTCCCTGATCTCTATTGTAAACCAGCCAAGTGTACTTTTTCAACCACGGCTCGAAAAGTTTTCGTCCTTTGGAACTGGAAGGAGTTACCTCTTTTGTCGATTGGCTCAAATGTGTGCCACTTCTTGTGGTTAAAATACAGGATAACCCACCCCATGGGTAGCTGAAAATTGAACGATTACAACCTAGCGTACATACATGCATACATACATACATACATGATTTATTTGATAAAGCAGGTTACAAATCAATTGGCAAGACGTCAAGTCCTGATGTGGACCTGCACTATCTAATGAGTATACTTCGGCCGATTTCAACAAATCAACACACTGCCAAAGATTCATTTAGTTTTTCAGAGATGGCAAAACACTACAAACACAATGATGAAATAATGTGCTACTTCGATGTCTACTCTTTGTTTATTATCGTGCCCGCTTAGCGAGACAGTGTGATGTCTTGACAAACTGTACGCCCGTTCCAGTCTTCCCGCACTTAGTATCTCGCCCTGCTTTAAAGAAATTATTTGAGTTTGCCACAAAGAAGAGCCATTTTATATTTGATGGTCAGTATTATGAACAAATTGATGGTGTTGCCATGCTCTCGCCTTTAGGCCCTGTTTTGGCTAATATCTTCATGTGATTTTGATGAAAAATGGTTTAGGACCAATCTTAGATTACACCCGACGCTCTGGTATAGATGTGTCGATGACACGTTAGGCCTGTTTGACACCAAAGACACCGCTAATGAGTTTCTTAAGTATGTGTCTAACACTAGAGACACTAGCATCAAATTTATAAATTTGAACAGCACAACGAGGTTCCATTGATTTTTTAAGACAGTTTGAACGATCCTAACCCTTACCAAGGGCTCAAAAACTCTATGCTCCCCTCCCAGTCCCCCCATACTTTTTGACCAGTCCCGGCTTACAGGCCTGTGCTTGTGTCTTTTTTTTCAGCAAAAAACCTAAGATATGCTCTCGCACGCCTAGTTATCGAGAGATTCGAAAAATCGTGGGTTGTAAAAATCGGGAATCCACTTCGTTTCTTTGAATTCGTTAGCCACTTGTTTTCGTTCTTAGTTTTCATTTTGGAACGACTATACGGTAGGGAGGCCCGAGAGAGGGGGAGGGGCCTGGGGCTGCATATATAGACTCATTTGACAGGAACGTGCCTAACGGTAGGTAGGAATGCACTCGTGCCACGGAGGAAGAGCTCCTATTTCTGGACATGCAATCGGTGTAAGCGATGGCAAAAGCTGGATTGGTCGGCCGAAATTTTTTTTCCGCTTTCTATTTTATTTTAAATTACGGGCTTTATATGCCCAATATCTTCCAGGCCAGTAAACTGTAATATGCCGCGAGAACAAAACTGGAATTCGAAGCAATTTCTATGCGCGATTGGTCACGCTATTTTAGGTGATTGCGACACGCTATGTCTTGCAATTCCCTTAACGCTTAGTCACGTTTTGTGAAGTTTAATATATGAAATAATTCATATATGAACTGCGGTTGTAGATGAAAGTGAAGAATGATCATCGCAGTTAATTTTCCAATTT